>Ga0214543_1000362_pt1 | contig 73345 bp, 58 predicted proteins | sample CNSS2metaG_FD_160094 | JGI IMG/M metagenome (GOLD analysis project Ga0214543, IMG submission 160094) | Root nodule microbial communities from cowpea collected in UCLA plant growth center, Los Angeles, California, USA - CNSS2 | ecosystem: Host-associated > Plants > Roots > Nodule | place: USA... | reverse complement strand
TATATATATATATATATATATATATTCAAATTTGTCTTCTGCGAGATCCAAATTCACACCTTATTATTGGTCACTTAATAAATATGTATAATATATGGGTTAAATTTTTTATATTTAAACTATTTTAAAAATTTATCTTTCATCTTTAAACTAAATTATATATTATTTTATGTTTATATTTTATAAAAAAAATGTAAAAAGCTTTCTCCATAAATAATATGTATTATAATTCATTATAAAATCCCCTTTGTTAGATGAAAAACACTTCATGAATATTATCACTATAAAAGAACTCTCAAATAATAATAAATTTTAGTGATAAAAATATGTTTAGAGAATATTTTTGTTAATAATCAAAATCTTAGTAATTATTATTACTGACCGGTTTAAAGACTAATTTATAATATAAATAATTTTAGTTACCATTTAGAGATCAATTATAATTTTAATTATTAATAATTTTTAGTTTATAAATTGGTATATAAATTGATAATTGATTATATTTTGTCACAAAAAAATATTATTATTCAAAGTTTTTTTTAGTGTATTTATTCTAGATAATATTTTATATAATTTATATAAAATACAAGAACGAAATAATGTATAATTCAATTTAAAGTTGAAACATAATCTATAACAATATATAAAGAGAATTCTTTTTTTCTGTCCACTTTTTATTTTCCAATTTTACCTTTAATTATTATTTTAAAAATTAATTATTTTATAATTAGTTTATCTTTAACCGTTTTTTAATTTTTTTTTATTTTGACCGTTATTCTAAAAACTTCTTCTAACAGTTATTTTATTTAACAACTATTTTAAAATTTATTATACATATTTTAAAAGTAAATATTATTTATCTTATAAAAATTAAAAAATGCGGATACATATGACAATAACTGTGTATTCGCTAATTTTTTATAATATTTTTAAAAACAAAAACAGCTTTTATTTATAATATATTGAGTGATTTGGTTATTCCATATTAGCATTCGATGCTTCTACTTGTGTTAATTACCGAGATTTAAAATATTATTAGTTTTGGAGTTTGTAACTTTTATAGTTTTGTTTTTAATATGAAAAAAATATATTTAAATTGTCATCTTAATTATAGTGAAGATAATTGGGTACCGGAAGAATAGTAGTTGATTTGATGGTTGATAAAAATAAAAGTAGAGTGAAAACCTGAAATTAATAAATTTTCTATATAATTATTAATTCAAAATAATTAATAAAATAAATTTTCTATATAATATAAAAAAATATATATATATATATATATATATATATATATATATATATATAAATTTTATAAACAATTTTTTTTAAAAGTTAAAAAAATTAAAAAAATTAAAAGAAAAGTGACAGTCCAATCTATTGCTTGTCCTGAAGCAGGACGAGTTGCAATATCCAATCTATTTTGTTATGGTGGACCAACACAATCTAATTCGGCCCATTTTTGACGAGTCAAATACGAAGTGAACAAAAAATTACACCCATGATAATAATATTTATTATTTTTACTAAACTTTTCAAGAAACCTTTTCCTGAAACACCACTAAAATGTATACCCTGTCCTTTATTTTTTATAAATAAAACAAGCATTTAATTCAAATATACCGAAAACGACTCTTTTACAGAATTATGTATTTATTATAATTGTGATGTAGGACAAAGATAATAGCTAGGTTGAAAGTCGTATCCTGAGAAATTAGTTTTAAAATCCCATCTATATTATTTAATAGTTCCGTATGTGACTACACTAGTAAATCACAAACTTAAAGTTCCTCCTGCACGCAATTTTGTTAGTTCACATTCATCTATCTTATTTAAAGTGAACCAGGAGAGTGACACAAAGCATGAATAGGAATTTCCTGCTTTGGAAGTTTTCTACATATCAAACATTTTTACTACTTGTCTTTCTTTTTTTAATAATCTTTCTCTCTGTTCAGTTTTCAAAATATATTAATATTAATATATTAAAATAATTTTTAACATATTTAAAAACATCAAAATTAGTTAATATCGATTAATATATCTTAAAAATGCACTAAAAACACAAAAACAATACTAATATTTCAACAACAATTAGTCTAAATTCATATCAAACAAACACCGAAAAAAACATCTTATATAATAATCAATTTTTACAACAAAAAATAATTAACCACTCTAATAATCAATTTAATACTAATTTATAAATAAAAATAATTTTAAAAAATTATACTAAATCTCTAATTTAATAATTAAAATAATTTTTATTATGAATCAATGATATTGACTATAAAAAAGATTTTAAACTATCAAAATAAGTTGATTTATAATTATAAATTTAATTTTTAAATTGATCACTACGTTTTTTTTTTCAATAAATTAGGTGGTAATAACAGTTTTTAGTATAAGAAAAAAAGTCAGCATATTGGAATATAATATTGTGCCACGTCATAGTCGATATTATTTTGTTGTACACGCGGTTAGCTTGATGGAACATAGAAGCATCGCATTTGAATGGAAGAAAAAATAGTTTCTGAAATTGCACAGAAAGTCAAAGCAAGTCGCTTGCTTTCATGGAAAACCCTCGAACCATTTCATCACTTTTGATGAAGAAATCAAACTAAGTACCCAACAGCCAGTGATCGAGGAATTTGCACGAAAGACGCACATAATATTAATGAAACAACAAAAATATATAAATAAAAAAAAACAAAGAACGGAGAAAGAAAGAAAGTATGAGCACACCTAAATGGCTTAAACTAACATTATTTTTGGTAGAAAAAAATGAATCCCACCAAACACTCCCACGTGCAAACTTCATCTTCTCTCCAATCCTCCATTCAAAATTTTAACAACGCCTTTTATAATGGGCTGCTCTTTCTCTCATTACTTTAATCAACTTAGTCAAGTTGCTTTATTTTTAACTTTAGGGTAAAAGAATGTGCATGCCATGAAGCCTCATATATGTATAAATAAATAGGGTAGGCTTAGTTCTTACGTTTCAACTATTTATTCATTGTGAGAAAGGTTTCCATAGCCAAGCAAAATCAATTCAGCTCTTGCAATTCTCATGAACTGTGGAGTCGTGTTGGGTTTCTATTGTTGGGGTTGGGAGTTCTTAACTGCCCTTCTTCTCTTCTCTTCTTATCAATCTTATTGATCTTTCCTTTCTCTTCTTACACTTTTTCTCATTCAAGGAAAAAAATTACCCATCTTTCTTTTTAGACAAAAATAGAACAATACAACAAAATGGAAATAAAAGATAATAAAGGATTGTTGTTGGGAGGAGGAAGAAAGTGCACTCCGCCGCCGTTTTTGCTGAAGACCTACATGCTTGTGGAGGATCCGGCTACCGACAACGTCGTCTCGTGGAATGCCGACGGGACGGCATTTGTGGTGTGGCAGCCGGCGGAGTTTGCACGTGATCTCCTCCCAACACTCTTCAAGCACAGCAACTTCTCCAGCTTTGTGCGCCAGCTAAATACTTATGTACGTAACACCATGAATTCATTCACTCTATGTTAGTGTTTATATGATTTCTGTGTTTTATTTATTTGATGTCATGTTATAAGTTTTTGATGGTTTTAGAAGATATTGCAAAAAAATTTACGACACGATTTACTTGGTTGTTTAGTTTTACTATTTTGACAGCTTGACCTTAATTAAATTACGTATAGTGTCTCAAATAAATATTGGACTCCATTTTCAAATTGGATATGAAGGGTTGAACAGAATTTTTCTATAGTTAGGTATCTAATAAAAAGTGTTAAATATCTTCTCCTTATATAAAGCAAGAGTGAAGTGTTCTAGAAAAGAACAAAATTATTGGAAATGAACATTAATTAAACAGTGCAATAATACTGATATGAATGTGATGACTTTGTTCATACTGCTATGTTTGTTTGTTTTGAATTCTTACCCTGTTTGATGCGTCTGGTCAGAGTTCATACCTACTTATCAAACTTTCAAGACAAGCACCAACAAAATTCAATTTTAGTGGGCGTGAAGCCGTGCATGACTTAGTAACATTTTTTTTTAAAGTATTTAAAAAAATAAAATATATTCGTAACTTCATTTCTTAATTTCTTACCAAAAAGATGAGTTGTCAAGTCATAAGGTTTTCCCACAGAGTGATGAAATTCAATGTATGTGTTCTGACCAACTTCTGGTGTTGGTGCATAAATTATTATAGCTTCTTCTGCACATCTCTTCTGACATGTTAATTGCATATTTTGCTATCAAAAGTTGGCAGCAGAACTAAAAAAGTATTTGATGATGTTTAGGGTTTTCGTAAGGTTGCAACAAGTAGATGGGAGTTTCTGAATGAGAAGTTCAAGAAAGGTGAAAGAGAAGAGCTATGTGAGATTCGGAGAAGAAAAGCTTGGAGCAACAACAAGCAACAAGGAAATGTAGGAAACCAAGTGACAGGTCAAGATTCTGATGAAGATCAAAGGTCGTCATCAACTTCATCGTATTGTGGGTACAGTAATCTGGTGGATGAAAACAAGAGGCTTAAGAAGGAGAATGGGGTGCTGAACTGTGAGCTGAGGAGCATGAAAAGAAAGTGCAAGGAGCTTCTTGATTTGGTGGCCAAATATTCATCAGATGATGCAGACGAGAAGGAAGAAGATGAAAGGCCAATGCTGTTTGGAGTGAGGTTAGAGGTTGAAGGAGGGATGGAGATGAAGAGGAATAGAACTGAGATCACTGAAAGCGCAAGCATTATGCTGTCTCAGTCATGCAAATAGATATATGTAGAACCTTAAAAGTGTTTCAGAATAGATTATATACTGAAAAGGAATAATCATAAATTTGATTAGTTAGTTAGGATTATTGAAAAAGAGTGGTAGATTTGTAGTTTCTTTGGATATCATGGAACAACCGAAGACACCCTCAAGCATATATGTTGTAATTATGTAATGTGATTTAGGAAGATGACACAACTAAAATAGGCTCAAGAGAGGCCATTAATTAGTTTATTGCTGTGGGAGAATAAACAAAAAGTGTTCTGTAATTGTATAAAAAATGGTCTTCTTCTTCACTCCCCATGAAATCCACTGTTACTTCATGTCACTGTTACATTTCGAAATATTTCCCTCTCCTCTTTCTTATTGCTCTTCCCCTGACTCCATTTGCTTTCTCCTTTACTCTTCCACTTTCGTTTCGCTGTTGCACTATAAGGAAGCATTTAGTATAATGCTTAGATTATGTTGTTATTGCATAGAGTGAAACTCAGTTTTTATTTGAGATTCAACACGAAAAGGGTTAACTATATATATTGATTCCTACACTATATATAACGTGATTTTTGTTTTGTTCCTATCTCAAATGTTAATCCTTTTAGGTCTCCATTTTTAATGTATAAATGCAATCATCTTCACCCAACATCGTTAACTGTTTTTTGGCATTACAAACAACAAATCATGCTCACTTTTCAAGACGTTGATATGAGGGAAATTTGTAGACTTCATCCAACATGATTTGTCATTTGTCTGTGAAAAAAATGACAACTTTGAGGTTGTCAGTGTGGAAAAAGAAAAATAAAAGAAGACCATATGGAATAAGACAACTTGCGGCAAATTACACAGGTAGAAGGGTTAACCTCTAGCACCAACCATCTTCTTCCACTTGCAAGGCTGAGGTTTTCTTATCTCAAGCAACAACTAGAAGTACACAATGATGCTTGTGAGAATTAGAATCTATCATTTGAATTCTTTCAAAATTTAGTCATGGAATATCTGTTTCCTGATGCTCAGACCTGTCTTCAACATCACCCCAACTTAACATCATCCCAACAACACCTCAACCCAGTCCAAGAGCCACAGTCCCAGCAACAAGAACGAGATCCTCAACGAGAAGACAATAATTTTAATGATTATATAGATTATTAGAAGTTTATACATACTTATCAACAATCTATTTTCTTACTTTATTAGGTGCTTTTTTCATGTGAAAATATGTCTATCAACATATTATTAGTTTAGTAACTTATTTTCTACTCTCTTTGGACTATGTAATATAATATTGTAAAAAATTGAAACATATATTTAAAGATTTAAATGTTAACAAGTATTGTATGTTTTTTTTAGGAAATATCCATAGGTCTGCTTGAACGTAGGGAATATAGCTCATTGCACTATTGCATGTGTGCCTATATTGACAGGTTTGTATATATTGGCATGTCTATTTTGAGTGTAGGAAATATAATTCACTGATGAAGAAATATGCATTACGTTTACCGACAGATTGTTGTGTCACTAACATAACATTAAGTTAGCTATCAATTTTTTAATAGAATAATTCTTCAATAATAATCGATGGTTACATTTATCAGTAAATTGGGACTCATCAAAATATCTTTCGATAATTATTGAGAATATATCCTTCTATAACGTAAATTTAGAAATAACAATTTGATTGTTGGATTATTGAGGGATTTAAAATTTTTGTTGGTAAAATTTATTAATAATTATTTTATCAACGAATTTTTATTCATCAAAAGTCTGAAAATTTAGATTTATCGATATTTTGATAGTATGTAATACTTGATTTTTCTTTTAATAGTGTAAGTTAAATGCATTTTCATTAACCAAGCAATAAAATCAAGTAAATCTTGTGTAATGTAGGTACTCGATATTGATATCGATGACATGTTAGATGTGAGGTCCTGTTAAAAATATCTCTAAATAGCCTAACCAGGTCATTAACTTCATAGAAATTCGTGATATAAACTCAAACTGAATTAATCACTAAAAATTATCACCACATGTTTATGACCCAATCCTACAATTAGGAGTGTTAACGCTGATGGGCACGTCTAGGTCTACAAAATGCATATCTAACATCAACATTTGAATTGTCTCATTTTGCAATTTTAAGTACATCGAAAAGTTTAGAGTTACCAATATATATATACTAACAGTAAAAAAAAAATATAATTATTAATATATTAATTTATCTTTATATAAAAGAAATTGGAAGCCAAGGTCCCTCTCATGAACAACAAAGATCTGTCAATCTCATGCATAATATTTCTTGGATAATAAAAAGGAAATTCGAAGAAAAATGGGAGACTTGTAGAGAGGGGAAGAGGAGAATTTAAATGTTGTGAATATGTGATTTGAAGACTTTTTTTCGAACAATCATATTATTACTAACCCGTTTTTCTACGATGATTATGCTTACAAATAAGAATTGACAAGATGAAGCAAGACTAATACCTATAATAGAAATTCCTCTAACGCTGCATTGTATACACGAGGGTAAATTCTTGCATCAGAATATTTTAAGAGACTATTATGTAAAATAATTTACTATTGTTTTCATTCAAATTCAAATTACAAATACATCCAGGTTTTATTTTTGTCAGAAACAAAAATGCAAATATCACTCTAATATGTTGGGGAAATTTCTTCCTGCACCCCCTATATTTTTTCAAATTCTAATTATACACCTATTGTAATTATGGTTCCATTCCACATCTTTCCATCTTCTTCCTTACACTTTATATTATTATGATCCTTCCATTTGTTTTAATGGACACTTGTGAATGTTTTTTAGGATGGAGGTGGAAGAAGAGATGTGGTGGAAGTGGAGGTGGAAGAAAAAGATGGGGTGGAGATGAAGATGGAGATGGGAGAAGATGGGATGGAGGTGGAGGAAAGTATGAAGGTGCTCTGGTGTAGGGGAGGAAGAGGGGAGAAGAAGAGGACAAATTTAACTTTTTAACTTACTTATGGGAATGTAATAAGAAAACATGGGGTGCAAGAAAAAATTCCCTATGTTGGGAACCCTTTTAGAAGTTCCATACGACTGTCAAGGCTGTCCTCTAAGACCTAAAACCTTTAGTATGTTAGATGTTTATCATACCATTTAAAGCTTTTAAATCATTATTTCTTATGCATAAATGATATCTAACTCATGATTAGTTTAAATTTTGTAAAATTTGAATTATTAAAAGTTTAGAATGTGTAAATGATGCATTGATTATACTCGATTACTTATGAAACAAAAATTTATTTTCTCAATGTGACTATGAAAAGCTTATTGATAATGGAGACTTGTTACAACATATTAAAGATGGTTTTTCTAATTGTCCATATGACATGACATCTTCTACATGTCGCACAAATAGTCAAAAGAGGACGAGCCTATATGAAAGATTTAAACCTTTTATTTTTTTCTAGCAAGTTCTTCAAATGTCATCATACAAGTTGAATATGAACAATAAAGCATCTTGTGTTAAATATAATTGAAAAAAACAAGAATTTGGAGGATATGATAATTGTCTTACATTTTTTCAGCAATAAATGACAGTTTATGCTTAAATTTACACCAGGCTAATCATCTTCATCAATCTCACCTCCTTTTGCACAAGTTCAACCTTCTCCTAAACAAGAACAAGATGATGAATTTAAACATCATGACTCGCACATACTATATTTCTTTAATATTTACTATAAGCATTAGCATTGATGCTAAATTATATATATGGTTTCGCTGAAAGTTCGGTAGGACTACTAGCGTAAACATATATTTGTCACAAGTTGACAAGTTAATAAAAATATGAATTCATAACAATAGAGACAAATTATGACATACATACAAATTTTATATACGAATTTAGACAGGAATTTATACGAATTTTTTATACGAATTAGGAGATACACTAAATATAAGGTTGACGTATTGAGGCAGGAAAATTTTCAAAAAATATTACCCGTAACTATAACGATAGAGAGAAAAGTGCTGCCAATTCAAACTACAATGTACATTCTGATAATGCATTTATATGTGCAATTACAAAGAATTTAAAAATATATTTTAGATTATACAATTTTATAACTATACTGAATTGAATAATTTGTTATAAAACAAAAAGGACAAAGTGATAATTTTTAATATAAATGGATATGCTAGAAGAAAAAGCTTGTTTAGAAGGACGAGCTCTCAAAATTTATACCCACACCACATCTATATCAAAATTAACTTTGAGCAATTTTAAGAAGTAGACGTTTCTCTACAAGGTCTTCAAAATAAGTGCTCAGTAGCCTAAATTTTTAATTTCATACATTTCCAGAATTCAGTTTTCAAAATATATTGCATTCCAAAAATTAAATTCCTAAACTTCAACTAACAATCAAAATTACGTTCCGTACACTAATATGGATAAAAATGATGTCCAGAAAATAGTTACAAAGGGTAAAAGGCAATTGCCTGAGAAATAATAAGTATATTCATGATTGGAGCACATTTTTTGGAGTATGCTGGTAGCTAGTAGATGGCTGCGGTGCGGAGTGCATAGCAGCAAACTCCGTATTCTCCACCAATGGGTGTTAGAACGGAACAAGATTTATTGAGGATAATCCCAAGATGGATCACCCTCTACCAGACAGTTAGATTGATTAAGGGACTTAGTACTAGAAATCTATTTACAATTCATTGGCACTATAATCATTGACTATACAATATACATGGCCTTAGAATCTCGTCCAAGGACTCTATGTTTAATCCAGGCAGGAGAAGTGAAGGAGTATCATCATTTTGATACATTTAAACACGTTATAACCAACAAACAGCAATTATGAAAGGGATTGTAAAATGAGGGCACCTCATGGATTAGCTGCAAAATGATTAAATATTGTCTCTAGAGTTGACTGGCTGATGCTGTACTCCGCAATCCCTAATGTATTCCTGCAAATGATATTTTGGTGGAATTTGGTCACGTTTTTTGATGAGCAGGAAAAATAAACAACAGGGCCCTTGCATTTACCTATTTCTTTCAAGAAGTCCAAAAACGTCTGCCAAGGAAAACTCCTCATTATATGGTAACTGCAGTCAACAAAAGATAAATTACTATATCCACTGTAAAATTCAACCTGGACACACTGCAATCAAATGCATATACAAAATGTTCCACCTTGCCAGAACAAAGTGAAGATAAACTGCCGACCATCAATAACAAGATATGTCTGGCATTATTCAAGACATCAAAACCGTAACCAAACTCTCTTTAAAAGGTTAAGGTATCAAGTAAAGAATCATGAATGATTTTACATTTCTACATACTCCCTCTTCATGCATTAGACATTAATCTTGATCTATGAAGCTTGGATACTTAGTAAGATTTAATACGGATACAGAACTATGACAGTTTTTCATAAAGTTTAGTATTAACAAATTAGTATTTAGTATATAATACATTTTGGATACGATAAAAAAGATCTATAAAATATTTTCTATGAAGTATAATATTGATCAATAAAGAGATGTTGATCAATTCTCATTAATCCATAATTATAATGATCACAATTTTGCAAAGAAGACATTTGTGAGCATAGCAAAAGAAATATAGTTTCCGCCTAAATATTAGTCTTACTTCAATATTGACTATAATAGCCTACAATCTACAAACATCACTACTAAATTATTGTCAAACACTAGTAGTTTCATTCTTCTCTTCTCCGTAACCTTCGTTTGAGACAAAAAAAAGTTCAGTCTCTAAATTTGATTCATCAAGAGGTAATTCTGCCAATTCAAAGAAGTCTAACACTATGCCCCAGTAATGTCCCACAAATTTGTCTCTCCATTTTCATAGTTATATCTTTCATCTTTTTTAGACAAAAAGTCAAAGGCTAGTATTAGAAAGTGGACTTTAAAGTTAATCTCACAAACATGGTTTGTAAGATGAGGTTTGCATTCATTTATACACTATAATTTGATCATATTTCTAGTCAATGTGAAATCTTCGACACACTCATTTAAATCAAAGACTAGACATCTTGAAAGAAGGACTAGATATTTGTAGGTGGTCCAATAGTGGCCCGATAGTAAGTGGCATGAAAAGCCTAACAAACTTTGCCAAAATAGACTTAAATACAATATTAGAAAATAAACTTTAAGCCTAACTCAATTTTATAAAATTGATTCCTAAGGTGAGACCTGCACCTATACATACTATAATCCAACTATATTTGTAGTTGATGTAAGATCTCCAACAATTAGAATGCACATAAACCAAGTATTATCCCTTCTTGCATCAAGCGAGAAAATCAAACTAGTTACATGTCCCCATAGTTCAATCCCACCTCTTCCTTACTCATTCTTGGATGTTTCTGACTTAAGGTTGGAAACTTCAGAACTAATAAAAGTCTTTCAACACCTCTCAGGTTACATGGAAGTAATGTTGGAGAAAGGTAAAGATTCATTTTTCTTGTCTACTTCTGGCACTTTGAATCCGTAGGATAGGTATGTAAAAGAAGGATCCAAATATCTCTGGTTGTAGGGTAAACAGATATACCTTACAAGGTGCCTTGATTTTAGAATAATATGTGCATTCACCTAATATCTTCGGTTTTGGGATACTTGATTTAGAATACAGGCCGCTTCCAATACTAGGCTATCAAGAAATGGATGCCTGTTGCTCCCATTCTTTTAAATAAAAGTTAAGTTTTAGCACAAGGAAGGGTAGGCTAGCACATTACCCACGCTTCATGTCCAAAGGGCATTTGCATGAAGGGACATGACATCTAAACTTTTCACGTGCTTTTCACCCAACAACTCACGTGTTTGAAATTTTCTGGTTCAAGACTTCTTCTAAAGTAACATAAAATAGGGGATTGCTTCCATTTAATTCTGCCCTCTCTACTCTGTTCAAAGGCGTTCCACTCCCGTTTCAGCAGATTTAAAGTAATTTTGAACAATACATATGACAACTGAACTTATTTTCTCTAAAATGAAATCAAGAGTACATTGGCGATGGATTAAGGAAGATTAGAGAGGGACAAAATAGATATTGGTGTGGAGTGCAAGAGTTGAGAAGATATGGGAATAAAATCCAAGAGAAGTGGGATTCTCATATCTGTATGGCATTTGTTTCCCTGAATACGAAATTAGTTAGAAAATAAAACTACTTCAAGTGTAAATAGTTAAAAAATTACACATGCCTTCTAAAAATTCAATGCGAGGTTTTTCAATCATAACAAACCTGATATCTGATGCTCAAACCATTGCACCCTTGGCATCTTGCTCCATGAAATGAAGAGAGAATAAATGAATCAATTTCTGAGAATTTTTGTTTAGACAGCCACCACTCTGAAAATACTGGCAATGGAATTCCACCTGATTACCAACACAATTAAAAATAAAATAAGATCTTTACGTTGTCGTCATGAACCAACTCTCTTTAAAGCTACTATTAGGTGAAGGCTCACATTTGGCTTTGTATGAACATGTTCAGATAAACTTCTCTGTAAGCCATTGCATTACAAAGTAGAAAACAGATAAAATAAACTTTTCCCATAATCTAAAACTAGCTTATACATAAGATAATGTGAAAGCTATCTTATTTAGCTTCTCCAAATCTGATTTTAACTTTTACAAAATAAACTAATTTGAACATACAGAAGAAACTTTTATCACATTTTCTTCTCCAATAAATATTTCTGGAAAAATTTATCCAAACAGGATTTAGGTATGAAATATATGTCTGTTTCTCCATCTTCAGCTCAGAATGAAAATGATGAAGAATTTATAAAGAATTTGCTTTGCACAATATTAAGTATTAACTATAAACAATGATATTCCGTTAGTCGAAAGCACACTAAAGTTTGAAAACCATCATGCAATTTACACACATTTTTTTAATAGAATACACACAGGACATAAGATGAATTTGTACAGCCTATGCGGCACCCAAGGTTTTCTTGGACTTGCAAACGCTGCTTAAAATATATCACTCACACATCTCTGCTTCTGTTATTATAAGATAATTTAAATGTGAAAGTTCGATTTTCCAGAAATTTTAGTATTTTATTGAATAAGGATTTTGGCCAATACATGTATACTTACAAACACATTAAACACAATACGAATTCATTCTTGATAATAAATTCCACAAAGAAAAAAAGGATTCTTGACTCTGAAAAGTTTCCAAATGATATAGAAGATTCATACATACCACCTCGAAACAATTGTTCTGATAATTGTTCCTGAGAAGCTCCTTCAAAGACAGGCGTACAAGAGATCAATGTCTTTACTCTTTCTTCATTACCAAGCCAGTGCCCAATTAAGCTTATCATTTCTCTTGTCAAGCTAATCTCTGCAATGGAGGTATTTCCTGATGTGACAGAGTCAGTGCCTCCAATGCAAATTTCAAGGTCATTAAGTAAGCTTCTAGGATGAGACGGGACTTCAAGAAGTCTTTCTTGAATAGCTTGGCAGAGGGTTTGCAAGTCCACAGAACTCACTTCAGTAGGTTTGACCTGGAAACAGGGTAACCAAGAATTACATATTTTGAAGATACTTTTTGTCTAGGAAAAATGAAAAAGCATAAAAAAATGCCTTTTGTTACTATAACCATAAATACCTCTAGTTCCAAATGATTCCCAAATCTTGTTTTTAGATGCTGTGGACTTCCAATACATCGTAATTGTCCACCAACCTTCAGAAATTAAACAAATAATAGGTATATGTTTGTGGGTTCAAGGCAGAGAGCTTCAAGAGTCAAGAGAAACGAAAATAAGTTTGTACCATTATCCCTATTCTGGTACATAAGGCTTGGGCTTCATTCATGCTGTGTGTAGTCAGAATTACTGCAGTCTTTCCTCGTCTTGTTGAGATCCTAGATATTACATCCCACATGAACCTTTTGGCAATGGGATCCATACCTAGAATTATAAAAAATCAGCAATCATAGATATTACTTTTGTAATTCATCAAGCATAACAATATGTCTCAGCTAATCTATATATCTATATATAGCTTAAAAAGCTCAATCCTGAAATGAGAGGTCCAGTTGCTTTGTGTCAAAAATCATTAGACCTATGCTAAGATCCATGAATGGAGAACATGCCCCTTACTTCAAAATAAAAATCACTAACAAATAAATATGCAGAAACTATTTTAGAACAATTTTAATCAAAGAATTGAAGGCAAAAAATATTCAATTCTAGACCACTTGGTGAACTGGGATTTTATAGCATCACAAAGAACCAAATGAACTAAAAATTTAGGCGTATAAATCAAGGACCAAGATACATTTAAATGCGATTCTAAAAATTAAAATGGTAAAAAATGCATTTTCATGATGTTTAAAGAAATAAGATAATTGAGAACTGTTATTGTACCTGTGGATGGTTCATCAAGAATGACTATAGGTGGATCACCAATCATTGCAATTGCAACAGACAGTTTTCTTTTATTCCCTCCACTAAGCGAAAATGATGGTTTATTGGCATGTTTCAACAAGTCAAACTCGGACAACTTTTCCATAACAACCTGTCCAAATAATCATTGAAAGAGAATATATGAATACACATGCATGCGAACACACACACACATATATAATATAACATAATGAGGAATAAAATTACTCCAACTCTAACCCTGAAAAATTTAATCTTCATTGTATATTTGTGTGTATAAAACAATGTTCATGCCATTGAATTTAGTTGTTTGTTCTAATATTTTAAAAGTACTGATGGGAATCAAGCAAACTAAACCATATAAAGCCTATTTTATTTTGTTTGACTCTGTTCTAAGTGTGTTAGATGATTTGAACGAGATAATGGAGATAAAAATGTAACATTAACAAACTGATTTTACTGAATTATCACCACTTCGAAAATGCTGTACAACATGTATTTATACTACAAGATACAAAACTGACAGCTGTACTTAAAACAACATCTGTACAGATTTAAAAGAAACAATTCAAGTTAATCATTGACCATTGACCATAGGTGACCATTGACCATGGTTGACTGTATAATAACAAAGTGAAGGATAAATTTCAACAGAAATGACTAGGCTTTGAAGAAAATGGATAATAGGAAGTCACTGGTGCTATCATCCTATAGATCAATGTTGGCAATCATTGACTGCTTTTTAAGTCTTGGACTGTTTAATGACAGCTATTTCAAGAGTTAAAGAATGGTTAGACTCACAACACAGTTCATATTTTAAATTAGGTGCGTAAATTAATTCAAACTCCGATTTCTTTATATATCTTTCATATATTTTAAATTTTATCAGAGGATTCATGGACCTTTACTAAAGTGAAAATATAATAAAATTAAAGGTATTCTTATAAAAAGATGAAGATGGGTAGTAAAATTGGACAAAAGCAGCACTGGTTTCTTTCCTTGCATCTGTCGTTAGTATTCCAAGTGCTTCAACAGTACACAAGTTTTATGTGTAATTTTTGCTTCATGTAGTGGAGTGTGGTTTTCTCCCGGTCTCATGTACATTGTTCATGTCTAACACAAATATGTTTGATCTTATGGTTAGAAATCTTTAAGAACTCAACTATTTGAAAAGACCGACTGACAGCTAACATGATATATTGTTCAGTGTTTGTGCAAAAACATTTGTCCAAAACCTTTTTATTTAGGATACATTAAATTATGTTGTTTTAATAGAATTTGTAGACTAGATAAGTGTAATGCCAATGTTCATATATTTTAATTACTTTTCCTTTTTATTATCTTTTATCTCATGAACCAGATGAAAAAGAATGGCTTTTTAAATGTCTAAGGCTGTTAGCAGGAAATTATTGTTGGATATTATTTAGATATTGTTAAGATATTGTTAATCACAATATCAAACAATATCTTCTATTTACTCTATTTATTTTTAGTTACTCTTTTTAGTCATATCTCTCTCTATTATAAATAGATTATCCTATGTGTGGTTTATACATAAGGGAGATTAATCTCAAACTCTATTTTCTCTATATTCAACAATTATGAATTATAAAATGATTATGCACAAATGAACACTATTTCATAAATTATCCTAACTATGAAGATAATTAGAACTTTCTTACACATACATTTTCCATTGCAAAATCTGGAACACCTTTTATTCTGGCATAAAGTTCAAGATGCTCTTGAACAGTTAAGTATTCCAATAGGGCATCAAATTGTGGACAATATCCAATCTGAGAGTAAAAATTAAGATAGACAAAAAAGGGTCAGATGTATTCATGTATATCTTAAATTTTTCAATGTTTTTTCCAAAGAAACATACATATCGACGAGCAGCCTTTGGATGGGAACATATATCTTTGCCAAAAATAAAAGCAGTCCCATCAGAAGGAGATTCTTCCCCTGTTTGGAAAAGCAAAACAGAACTTTAGGAATAATAAACCCCGAAGACGAGAGAAAAACCTAGTTCACAGCTATTCAACAGTGAGGAATTACAATTACAAAAACCTTTTCTACAGGTATAACTATTTGAAATCTATTAAATTTGGCCTAACATAAAATTCCCCCCAATGAAATTCTTCGTAACATTTATAATTATCCACTTTACGTAGACCCCATTATTATTAGAAGATTGAACTTATTATTAGAATAAGAATATAAAAAATATTTTCTCTCTAAATACATTAGCAAACCTAGTTGCTAACAACATAATATTTCCCTACAGTAAGTCTAATTCAGCAGCACAAAACCGACTTGTAAGAAGAGATTTGCAGTCACTTATATATTGTAAATTTGCTTTATCCCTATTGATGTGAAATCTCTAATACACTCTTCTTACATTGAAGCATATACATCTCGAACATGAGACTAGATATTTATGAATGGTCCGATAGGCCTAACAAACAACAAATTTCGCTAGCATTGCCATTTAAATGGCTCTGACATCATATTCAGAAGTGGACTTTAAGCCAAACACAATCCTACAAAACTGGCTTGTATTGTAAGATGAGATTTACACACATATATACTGTAAATTTTTCTTATCTCTAGTTGATGTAAGATCTTTAACAACCTTTAATTCATTTTTCCACCATTCCCTTTTTGTGTTATACTATTTTTTCTTTTGATCTATTGGCATTTGCAAGGGTAGCTAATATAAATGTTCCCTTTGTATAATGCTTTGAACAATATAGAGACAATAAAATAAATATCTCTCTATTTCTGCTTCTATCTCTGCAATGAAATATAATCATCTTTCCTTGTGGCAACCCACTGCCCTTGGGTGCTAGTCATCTCCCAACCATATATGATTTATGATTTGATAGCCATAATTTTCTTCAATGGCCCAAATGATTCATATTACTCTCAAAAGGTCCAGCCAAAGCTGATGCAGATTTTAAAACCCGAGACAAAGAGAAGTTGGACAATTCTGCTATTAATATTGCACATATCTAAAACCAAACATATAGAAATTGATAGAGAAGTTGGACAATTCTGCTATTAATATATCTAAAACCAAACATATAGAAATTAATAAATAGTTCGTCAAAGAGAAGCTGGACAATAGACTAATAACTTTGGCTTACGTCTCTTCAGGACTCCAATGGATAAGATGTATCCACCAAGGAACTACCCACAATGAGATTCCAACAAATTATAGTAATTTAGGAATGGTTATATTCAATCACCAAGTTGAAGGAGAGTGTTGTGAATAGAACAGAATATTCTTGTATATTGAGTATATATTATTTGTAACTATATGGATAGATTTTTTTCCTTCCTACATTTCCTACTTTGCTTAATATATTTAGTTTCCCTAGCTTATAAAAGAGGATTAATGCTTGTATTACAAACTCATTGTGTTAGATATTGTTTAGATATTGTTTGATATTATTAAGATATTGTTAGATATTGTTAATCACAATATCAAACAATATCTTCTATTTACTCTATTTATTTTTAGTTACTTTTTTTAATTGTATCTCTTTCTATTATAAATAGATTACTCAATGTGTGGTTTATACACAAGGGAGATTAATCTCAAATCCTATTTTCCTTATTCTCAATATGGTATTTAGAGCTTAAGGTTTTTTTTTTCGTCGCCGCTGCCGCCACCGGAACCGCCGCCGCCGGAGTGTCAGTTCCGACCGGCGACCATACGGTTCTGATCGTCCCTCGCGCACCATTCGAAGCCGCGTCTCTTCCAGTTCTGAAATCTCTTCTGTTTCATCCGATATACCTACTATGTTCAACAAATTTCTCAAATGGTATAAGGATCAACAGTCTTCTAGTTCCACTGCATCTGTTGCTCGCACAAGTACATCTTTTGTTGGTCTGACTCAATCTTCTTCTCCTGGTCCTTGGGTTTTTGATTCAGGAGCCACTAATCATATTAATGGTAACAAATCTTTGTTCTCTTCTTTATCCTCTACTAATCCTTTACCTTCTGTTACACTGGCTGGTGGTTCTAGAGTCTCATCTCATGGTATTGGCACTGTTAAACTTTTCACTTCTTTAACCATTGATAATGTTCTTTATGTCCCTTGGTCTCCTTTTAACCTATTGTCCATTAGTCGTCTAACTCGTTCCCTTGATTATGTTGTTTCTTTTATCAACAATTTTGTGTGTTTACAGGACCAGAGTTCGAAACAGGTAATTGGCACGGGATATGAGTCTCATGGTCTTTATCATCTCCGTCCCTCTACACACATTGGTGCAGTTATGGAGTCTCCCTCTCTTATTCATGCTCAGTTAGGTCATTCAAGCCTTGTCAAGTTACACCAGCTTGTCCCTGCCTTGTCCAAGTTGTCTTGTTTGGATTGTGAGTCTTGTCAATTAGGCAAGCATAATCATACTTCCTTTCCATAGTGTCACACGTGATGCTTCGTCCCCTTTTGCCTTGGTTCACTCTGACATTTGGGGTCCTAGCCGCGTTGAGTCTACTTTAGATTTTCAATACTTTGTTACTTTCATTGATGATTATTCCTGATGTACTTGGTTATTTTTAATGAAACATCGTTCGAAATTATTTCATATCTTTCAATCTTTTTTTAATGAAATTAAAACTCAGTTCGGTGTTTCTATTAGAGTTTTGCGCAATGATAATGGCCGTGAATATCTTTCTCATTCTTTTAAACAATTTATGGCTTCTCATGGGATTTTGCATCAAACTTCTTGTACTTATACCCCTCAACAAAATGGTGTAGCTGAACGTAAAAATAGACATCTTATTGAAACCACTCGTACTCTTTTAATTCATGGAGAGGTTCCTGAACATTTCTGGAGTGATGTCATTCTTACTGCCTGTTATCTCATTAATCGTATGCCTTCTTCGGTTTTAAAGAATAACATACCTCATTCTATTTTATTCCCTCATGAACCTTTTCATCCCTTACCTCTAAGAGTTTTCGGGTCTACATGTTTTGTTCATAATTTTAGTTCTGGTCTGGACAAGTTTTCTTCTAGATCACATAAGTGTGTTTTCTTAGGGTTTACAAGATCACTAAAAGGATACAAATGTTTTTCTCCTTTTCTTAACCGTTATTTTGTGTCTGCAGATGTCACCTTTGCTGAGTTCTCCCTTTATTTTAAGAGTCAATCTTCACCTCTGACTCCATCCAATCCTGACAACTCTCCTAGTACCTTTAATGTTCCTATTGTTTGTGACCCTCTTACTGTGTCTTCTTCACCCTCAGTCCCTGCTCCACAGTCAGCTTCTCCTCCACCACCTCTTCAGGTTTATAGTCGCCGAAACCGATCACAACCACCATCATGTGACTCCACTCAAGTGCCTACTACTCTGTCTCCTCCGGAGCTGACACCTGAGTCTGACCTTCCCATTGCCCTCCGAAAAGGTATACGTTCTACCCGTAATCCCTGTCCTTATTATATTGCTTTGAGTTATCATCGATTGTCATTACCTTTTTATACATGTCTTTCCTCTCTTTCTTCTGTGACCATTCCAAAAATTATCCATGATGCTTTAGCCCATCTTGCTTGGCGTCAGGCCATGACAGATGAACTAAGTGCTCTTTTTAACAGTGGAACTAGTCCCGTTACCGTCTGGGAAACTGTTGTTGGTTGCAGGTGGGTGTTTGCTATCAAAGTTGGACCTAATGGTACTATTGATCGCCTCAAAGCTTGTATTGTGACCAAAAGTTATACTCAAATTTTTGGGTTGGATTATGGAGATACCTTTTCCCCCATGGCAAAGATGACTTATGTTCGTTTATTTATCGCCATGGCTGCTCTTCAACAATGGCCTCTTTATCAACTGGATGTTAAAAATGCTTTCCTCAATGGTGATTTGCAAGAAGAAATTTATATGGAGCAACCTCCTGGGTTTGTTGCTCAGGAGAAGTCTTCTGGGATGGTATGTCGTGTTCGCAAATCCCTATATGGCCTAGGGCTAGGTCTGGAAAGTTTAGCAATGTTGTTCAGCAATTTGGTATGACTCGTTGTGAAGCAGATCATTCTTCTTTTATCAACACTCGAGTGCTGGATGTGTTTACTTGATAGTATATGTTGATGACATCGTTCTTACAGGGAGTAACAACCATGGCATCTCTCAGTTGAAACAGCATCTCTGTCACCATTTTCAGACCAAAGATCTTGGCAAACTCAGATATTTCTTGGGTATTGAGGTGGCACAGTCCAATGATGGTATTGTTATATCTCAGAGAAAGTATGCCATGGATATTCTGGAGGAAACTGGGTCGATGAGTTTGTTGATACACCTATGGATCCCAATACTAAACTTCTACCAAATCAGGGGGAGCTTATATTTGATCCTGAGCAGTATAGAAGATTGGTTGGAAAATTGAATTATCTTACCGTTACTCGTCCTGACATTTCCTTTGCAGTCAGTGTGGTAAGCCAATTTCTTAATTCTCCATGTGAAGATCATTGGAATGCAGTCATTCGTATCTTGAAGTATATTAAAAGATCCCTTGGAAAAGGATTGTTATATGGTTCTAATAACCATACAAGAGTTGTGTGCTATTCAAATGCTGATTAGGCAGGATCCCCTTCTGATAGAAGATCTACATCTGGGTATTGTGTCTCCATTGGTGGTAACTTGATCTCATGGAAAAGTAAGAAACAGCGTGTTGTAGCAAGATCCAGTGCAGAAGCAGAATATAGAACTATGGCCTCAGCTGCCTGTGAACTTGTTTGGCTCAAGCAATTGCTTAGAGAGTTACAATTTGGAGATGTTACTTAAATGACACTTGTGTGTGACAATCAGGCTGCTCTTCATATTAGCTCTAATCCTATCTTTCATGAGAGGACCAAACACATTGAGATTGATTGCATTTCATTCGAGAAAAGATCATGTTTGGAGACATCAAAACTGAGTTTGTTAACTCAAGTGATCAGTTAGTAGATATTTTTACTAAGTCTTTACGGGGGCCTAGAATTGATTATATTTGTAACAAGCTTAGCACATACGATTTGTATGCTCCAGCTTGATGGGGAGTGTTAGATATTGTTTGATATTATTAAGATATTGTTAATCACAATATAAAACAATATCTTCTATTTAGTCTATTTATTTTCAGTTACTCTTTTTAATTGTACCTCTCTCTATTATAAATAGATTACCCTAAGTGTGGTTTATACACAAGGGAGATTAATCTCAAATCCTATTTTCTTTATTCTCAACACATCGAATAATATTCAGTTTTCCCTTTTCATGTTCTTTTCCTTTCAAGCATGCCTCAACAATCTTCAGTAGTTACTATGTGATAATTTTACAATGTCTCAATGTATATCTCAGAGTTTTTGATCGAAAGAAACACTAGAATCTCTATTGGCCATCAGTTGTCTTTAAGAATGTGAAGTTCTCCTACATACTTTGGAATACTGTTATTTGTCTTATAGGGGAAGCATCTGGTAAATTTACAGAGACAGGCATTCTATGTTGTATGTGTCTTGTCCATAGTTTTTCTTTTCAATTTTTCCTTCTTGGTCTTGAATAATTTAGCTAGAGTATTTCTCATCCTCCATTTGTACTTTTCTCCTTCATCTCAAAGTTAGGATAAAAAAAAAAAAAAACAATGCAGGTTTTCAGAGGTTTTGATTAAAAACTAAGTTTGATAGCCAAAAAAACAGGGGTTATCACAAGACATGCAGTAAGATATCATGATCAGAAATCTGACATACCGCATAGCATAGAAAGAGTTGTGGTCTTTCCAGCTCCATTTGTTCCTAAAAAGCCAAAACATTCTCCTTCCTGGACTGAGAAAGTTAAAGAATCTACTGCAACTTTTCTTCCATGATGCTTCTCCTCAAAATATACCTTAAATTCAGAAAATACCACTTCATCTAAGCATGACACAATGATTTGAAATGCACAACATTTTTCTTTACACAAAAAGCATGTTTAACTGAATAATACTAGGAAATACCTTACGAAGATTGCGCAGGTAGATAATGGAATTGTCAAGAGAACCTGAAAGTACTCTATTTCTTTCTGTTTTTACATCTACATCTTCATCGAAGTCCGTAACAACAGTTTCAGAGGAAGATTCCAACAGAGGTTCCGAATAAGGACTATCATGCCGGAAGATATTAATTTTTTCCCACCACTTTTTGATCATGAATGAAGTCAATTTGATAGAAGGTAAAATTTCAAGTGCAAGCGTCAACAGAAAATAACTAAAGCTCTGTCATCAAGAAAAAAATGGATTAGCAAAATGTTTTTGTCCCAATTTAAGTGTATTTTATATCTACGGGTGTTGTTGAGGTTATTCTGAAACAAAGCAGCTATTACAGCTCTGTATTTCAATGTAATAAATGCTGTTTCCCAATAATAACTTTCTAGTTATAGTTTCTTAAAATCAGTCTCTAAGAGCTGATGTAAACAAAAACAATTTATATATAAGTTTTCAGTTTTAAACTTTGAAACTTGGAATATGAAAAGAAAAAAACACAATAACAGCAAAATTAGACCGAAAAATGTGCACCTCAACAGCAAGATAACAGATGGAAGCCCCGGTAACATTCCAATCAAACACTCCATCACTTGTTTTATCTTTCATTCCTTGCCGCAAAAGAGCTAATGAAGCAAGACCATCCGCGAAACAAAATCCAGGAGATATTCTGAAAAAATTCTGGAAGAGAACATCAAATGCATATTGACATCATGTGTTTGTCCACGTGAATGAAAAAATCACTATTCAAGCAGGTAGAAACAAGATATATATCATTTCCAACCGTGTTCTTTTTCTTTGTGCCAATTAAATGACAATGATAGGTTTCCTTTTAAATCTGTCATGTAACTCGCTATTATAAATAGACAGGTAGGAGACCGAGGATCTCTCAAAGCTTCCTCAGTTGTAATCTGGAATTCTGGCTTCTACTCTATTGGCAGAAGCAGTGTTGTTCAATAAAAGTAATCAAGAATTGATCTTGATTGTTCTGTATTACTAATTGTTCCTATCAATTGGTATCAATTTTGGCTTCTTCTCTATTGGCAGAAGTAGTGTTGTTCAATAAAAGTAATCAAAAATTGATCTTGATTGTTCTATATTACTAATTGTTCCTATCAGCCAACAATATTTTGCTAAAGGATATCATTTATTCCTATCCTTGTAGCCAACTTCTTTTTACAAGAATTTGCTCCAATCCCTTTTCATATATAAATATATATATATATATATATATATATATATTGTATGAAATCTGCCTTATTTGTGGTCACCCTTAGCCCACCTTAGTAGCAGCTTCATTAGGAAGCTGCCTAAAATGCATTCTAAAAAAATGGTTAGTCCCACACCAAGGGATATGACAAACAGAGCATATACAACTTGGGCAATTATGACTATTGGGAGAAACTCAAATACCACATTGACTTGAGATAGAGCCTTGAAAAAGTAAATTAGTGGAGAAACCAATTTTCTCGAATTAAGTTAGGCCCAAACCCTAATTTTAAGATTGTATCAAAATCCATTAAGAGTGTTGTTTGTATAGAGAGAGCAAGCCAACCATTGATACAAGATAGAGCTCAAAAAAAGTATACAAATAGGGGAGAACTCTCATAAGTCAAAGTTTGTAAGGTAGAATTAGACCCAAACCCAAACAATAAAGACTCCATTTAAAAGCCGCTTTCGTGAGATTGTTAAAGCTTTGATTACATTAAATAGAGAAATAAGATATGATTTAATTACATCAAATAGGAAAATATCTTAACCAAGGTTATCAAATTCAAGAGTTTACATTAACTAGCGAGAACTTTGTCAATTCAAATCGTCATAAAAAAAATATAATATATATAAATCAAATAATAATTTAACATTATATGATGCTATACATAACATTTTATTTTTTTACTACAATATTATTATTATTATTAGTTTATCATATAATATATATTTTTAAATATTTGCTATATTTTTCTAATATTCTTCTCCTTCTATCATTACATTGGTTTTTTTTACTCTAGTTGATTATATGATATATTAGGCATTAAACAAAAAAAAAAAAAAAAAGTTGTTGGACTTCAATGGAGGCCCAATTTTCCAACATAAGGAGTAAAGATCAAAAGCTAAAACCTTTACTTTTTAGCTTGTGCCACCAGCCTTGCATTTGAAACTAGAAAGAGAAAGGAAATGGGACTTTTGAGATGGCAAATTGTGGAGGAGATTCAGAGCAAAGAGGAGCAGGGTTGAGAAGAAATCAAGAGATATCTATAGGAGAACCCAACATCAACACCCAACACAAACAAAAACTTGCTAGAGCAAACCTGCGAACAATAAATTTTCCCTAGGTGCATTTCGCATAAATCGTGGCCTAGAAGAAACAAACAAATCAAGCATCGATTTTGGCTGTTTCCAAATGTACAACTGAGCTCTCTAAATCTCTAAACTCAGTTTTACGCATGTTTAACTAAGTTTGATTGTATTGACAAACCTACTAATAAACATTCTACTTGTGAGTTAACAAGGTTTGAGGGTGTAGGAACGTAAACTCATACGAGTTTGAGTTGACTGGTGATTTGATAACCAGAATCTTAAAATATTTCACCTCATTAGTGATAGATTTTGTTCCTCACTATAAATATGAGTATTCACCTCATGAGTATTTACAAGCAAGTGATCCTAGAACTATCCTTTGTGACTTGTTATTTCACTCTGACTTCCTTTCTTGGGTAAATAATACCATTAAAACATCTTTTGCTCTCCGACAGTCACTATGCCCTATGAGAACTATTGCTCTCTCACAACTGTTACACACTCCAAGCAATTTTGCTCTTCGGCAATAGTTTATGCCTGCTGAGCACTTTTGCTCCCTGGCAGTTCTCATGCCTTCTAACAACTATTTTTGCTCTCCACCAACTAGCTTACCTTTTGAGCATTTTGGGTCTTTGGAAACCCTTAGACCCTTTCAGCATTTTTTTTCTCTATTACACACCTCCAAGCATTTTTTTTCATCTCTAGAGAATGCCTGCCTCGGCCATTGAATACTTTTTGCATTTCAACAACCATTGTGCCTTTTAAGTCTTTCTGCTATCGAACAACCATTGCTTCCTTCTATTTGTCTGTCATTAAGCCACGATTGGAGTAGCCCTTCTTCAGAGACTACTACCGTACTACGTTACTTAACTCATGACCAACCGTTACTAAACTCAAGATCAACTGTTGCAACATGCTGCTAGTTCCTAATGCATCATCTTCATGCGCTATCCCAACACCAAATCAGCACATGAGGCTTCTCCATTGCTGGTTTCCCAGCATGTCATCTTCACACACCTACACAAAATTGATTTGTAATGCTTTGTCATGATTGATTTTGTCAACTCTAGTAACCAACTAGTTGACATGCTAGCCAAATCAGCACGTGAGGCTTCTCCAATGCTAGTTGACATGTTCGCCAAGTTCTTCAAGGAGTCTTATAACAAACATGACACAGGCAATACAGCATGAGGGGTAGTGTTAAAGATATGATATGATTTGATCACATCAAATAGGGAAATGTCTAAATAAATATTTCTCATTATTAGTGATTGATTTTGTTCCTTAGTCTCATAATTTAGGGTAGAATTGTTCAATATACTATTCTGAGAATACAATTCCTATATACAAGGCTAGAATCCTATTTTAGGAAATATAATAATAGCACCTAGACAATCAAATCCCTATGATTCAGGGATACCATCATACACTGCAATTATAATCTGCTAAATAAGGAAATAATAAAACACAAATCCTGACAAAATTAATACAAATAATAAAACATATTCTAACACTCCCCCTCAAGTTGTGAATAAGTATTTTCCATTCCCAGCTTGGAAACAATACTCTCAAAGTTCTTGTTGTTCAGCCCCTTCGTTAGAATATCTGCAAGGTTTTCTTGTGAGGAGACATATGGAGTGCAGACCAAACCACTGTCTAATTTTTCTTTGATAAAATGTCTGTCAACCTCAATATGTTTGGTTCTATCATGTTGCACTGGATTATGACCTATGCTAATAGCAGATTTGTTATCACAATAAAGTTTCATTGGTTCATCCAATTTTATCCTCAAGTCTTCCAAGATGATCTTCAGCCAGAGTAGTTCACATATTCCTTGTGCCATTGCCCTGAACTCTGCTTCAGCACTGGATCTGACTACCACATTTTGTTTTTTACTCTTCCAAGTCACAAGATTCCCTCCAAGGAAAGTGCAATATCCCGCAATTGACCTCCTATCCACAATTGACCCTGGATAGTCTGCATCTGTATATGCTTCCAACTTACATTCCCATTTCGTTTAAAAAAAATTCCCCTGCCCGGGGTTCCCTTCAAATATTGCACAATTCTTAGTGCAGCTTGTAAGTGAACCTCCTTTGGTTGGTGCATGAATTGGCTAACTAGACTCACAGCGAATGCAACATCAGGTCTCGTGTGAGATAAATATATCAGTCTACCAACTAGCCTTTGATACATTTCCTTGTCCACTGCAGTATCTACTTCGGCGCTTCCCAATTTCAGGTTTGGGTCAATTGGTGTACTTGCAGGCTTGCATGCTGTCTTACCAGTTTCTTTTAACACATCAGTGATGTATTTTTGTTGAGATATGAATATTCCCTTTTTAGAATGGGCCACTTCAATTCCCAAAAAATACTTCAATTTTCCCAAGGTCTTAATTTCAAAGTTCTTGGCCAGATGTTGGCCTAACCGTTGTTCCTCCTCCTCATCATCACCTGTCACTATAATATCATCCACATAAACCAGTAACATTGTTACTCCCCTTGACTTAGAGTGTTTAATGAACAAAGTGTGGTCTCCTTGACTTTGTTTAAAGCCTAGACCTATCATAACTTTAGTAAACCTTCCAAACCATGCTCGTGGTGATTGTTTCAGCCCATACAATGCCTTTTTTAGCTTGCAAACAGTGTTGGCAGTTGTTTTTCCACCATATCCAGGGGGCAATTCCATGTAGATCTCCTCTTCAATTTCTCCATGAAGGAAGGCATTTTTAACATCAAATTTTTGCAAGTTCCAATCATAATTAGCTGCTAGGGATAATATCATCCTAAATGTATTCATTTTTGCAACTGGAGCAAATGTTTCCATGTAATCCACTCCATAGGTTTGAGTGAATCCTTTAGCTACTAACCTTGCTTTGTACCTCTCAATGGATCCATCAGCCTTGTATTTTATAGTATATACCCACTTGCACCCTAGTGGTTTTTTCCCATTTGGGAGAGCAACCAAATCCCAGGTACTATTTTTCTCTAATGCTTCCATTTCGGCATCCATGGCTTGTTTCCATTTTCTATCACTCAATGCCTAAGATAAAGAGGTAGGTGTGGTTGTAATGTTTAGGCTTGTGAGGAAGGCTTTATGGGTAGGTGAGAAGTTTTTAAAGGATAGGTAATTGGCTAGAGGGTATAGTGGCTTGGTGGTACATTTCCTAGTCTCTTTCCTAAGGGCAATTGGAATATCTAGGTTCTCATAAAGTGGTGTTGAACTGGATTCAGATTCTTGTACATTTGGAAAATCAGAAGTGGATTCCGTGTATATTAAAGGATTAGGGGTAGTTACCTCAAGTAATGTTGGGTTGGATTGTTGGACATGCACAGATTCTGGAATGGCTTTTGTCTTTCTTGTATAAACCAATTTTTTCCCAAATCTTACATCAGCCCCATCTTGAGTGGATTTAGTGGGTTCCTTTTCTGTTGTTACACTTCTAGTCTCTATTTCTGGTCCGAAACTTAAGTCAGGGAGCATAAGGAGTTCATCTTCATTTCTTACAGTCTCCCCTTGAAGATGAGCTTGGTGGAAGTAACTTTGGTGTTCAAAGAAAGTGACATCTCTTGACACAAAGAATTTTTGGGATGGGGGTGATAACATTTATATCCCTTTTGTGTTGATGAGTATCCTATGAAAACACATTTTAAGGCTCTAGGATCAAGTTTACTTCTATCACCACTGCGGACGTGGACAAAAGAGACACACCCAAATATTCTTGGAACAAGGTGGTTGGAAGTGGACACATTAGGATAAAAAGAGGACAAAACCTCCATAGGGCTCTTAGAAGCTAGAATACTAGAAGGTAGTCTATTAATTAGATAACATGCAGTGAGAACAGCCTCCCCCCAAAACCTTTTAGGAACCTTATGTTGAAAAAGAAGAGCCCGAGTTTGGTCTAGAAGGTGCCCATTTTTCCTCTCAGCAATCACATTTTGTTAAGGTGTTTTAACACAAGATGACTCATGAATGACACCTTCTCTTTGAAAAAAGGAAATAAGCCCATGATTAAAGTAATCTTTGGCATTATCGGATCTAATCCTCTTAATGCTAATACCAAACTGATTTTCTATCATGGAGAAAAAACGCTGAACCACATGGCTGACTTCGGATTTTTGTTTTAGTAAGAAAACCCATGTGACACGAGTACAATCATCTATAAAGGTAAGAAACCAACGGGCACCAAAAATATTTGGAACAGTTGAGGGACCCCACACATCAGTATGAATTAAATAGAAGGAAAAAATGCTCATATTATTACTAACTGGAAAAGGAACACGTTTGTGCTTAGCAAGTTCACACACTTCACAATTGAGACTTGCCACATCTAAGTTGCTAAAAAGGGAAGGGAATAACATTTTTATGACCCTAAAGGAAGGATGTCCAAGGCCACAGTGATGTAGGAAGACCTTCTCCCTGTTGGTCTTTACTGAATCAGAGAAAAAAGAGGTGTTATTTTCCGAGTCTGGAGGCAGATTTGGATGGTCCAAGTAATACAAGCCATTCCATTCTCTAGCATGTCCAATCGTCTTCCCTGAGTACTTGTTCTGTAGAAGACAAACATTGTCATAAAAGATAACATTACATGAGAGATCTTGTGTGAGCTTTTTTATGGAAATCAAACTAACAGACAATTTAGGAATATGAAGGACATTTTTAAGGGTTATGGATGGGCTTATTTGGACTTCTCCTTGACCTGCTGCAATCATCAGAGAGCCATCAGTTGTGGATATTTTCTTGTTGCTAGGGCAAGGGGTGTGAGAAGAGAAATGTTTAGGTTGGGGTGTCATGTGGTCGGTAGCCCCAGATTCTAGTATCCAATATGGGTGATAGTTTTTATTTGAGGCATTAAGTCCAAAAGAAGGAAACTTACCAAACGTACCTGAATGTGCCAGAGAACAACTACCTCGAGACTTGTCCAACTTGTTGAAGAATGATCTCATCTGCTCTACTTCATCCTGGTTAAGGTGAATCACTCCTCCTTTGTTTTCTTCATTTGTTGCAGCCCCTATGTGTGCTTGTCCTCCCTTTCTAGTTTTGTCTCCTTTTTTCCCCACTCCTTGTCACGATTTTGGGATCCCCAATCTCTACTAGCTGGCTTTCCATGCAGCTTCCAACATTTATCACGAGTGTGGCGAGACTTGTTACAAAAGGTACACCATACTCCTTCACCTTTCTTCTCCACATTGGCTATCACAACTTCAGCAGTATGTTCTGCCATGTCAACGTATTGCAACCAATAGCAATTTGATTGTTGCGAGAGGAAAAAAAAACATGGCAGCAGCAATGAAGGCTGACTACCCTAAAAAAAAAATGATTGACAACAATGAAGGCTGTTCTGAGACCTTAAAGGGATGGTGGAAGCACTGAAGGCTGTTGTCTAGGTAGCACTGATGGCAGCACTCAATATATTATTTTGAGAATACAATTCCTATATACAAGGCTAGAATCCTATTTTAGGAAATATAATAATAGCACCTAGACAATCAAATCCCTATGATTCAGAGATGCCATCATACACTGCAATTATAATCTGCTAAATAAGGAAATAATAAAACACAAATCCTAACAGAATTAATACAAATAATAAAACAGATTCTAACACTTAGCATAAACTAGAGTAGTCATGTGTACACACTCCACAATTACATGGGAATAATAGATATTCATTCAAGCTTGAGGGGGAGTGTTGAGTTCTGAAAAGATATAGCTGAGTTTTTAGGAGATATTACCAATCTCTGTAATTATTACATCTAAGATATTATTATAAGACACAAAAAGGAGATGTGTAATCATTATTCCAGGGTAGTATAGCTCTATTTGTACCCTCTTGCACTAGTGTGTGTGTGTGTGTGTGTATATATATATATATATATATATACACACACACACAATGACAACCCATGACAGTGATCACTCATAAAATAACATAAAATATCCAGATCTATTACTCACCACATGTGATAGAAAGAAACCGGTCTAATTTTAGTATCCACTTATCATGGAAACCCTGAACGCTAAAGCAGAAAGTAGTGACAGTAATAAGCAATTTAGAAAACACAAAATTGGGAGCTCAAAGGCTTAAAAAATTGTGTTTCCATTTCCCATTTCTTTTACTGAAAATTAGTCCACCAAAAATATTTTCTCCTGCTTTTTGGTGCTTCAAGAAAAAGAATTACCCATTTAAGGCCAAATAAATCATGTTGGAACACTTGAAGAAAATTGAAGGGCTTACCTTAAGAAAAGAATTGGTACTCATTGTTGATGGCATGAGTCCCATAACGAATGAGATAACCATTAGTATCAATCCAGTGAAAAAGTGGATCAACAGAACCACGTTCTGTAAAATAATTGAATATCTTAGCATTTATAACAAATTAAATTAAAAAAGGAGAAAACAAGATCTACTCATACTTGAGCCATGGTGTGGTCAAAAAAGAAAAATGTAAGGCAATAGGTTGATGATGCAATTGCAAGTCCATATTCCAATAGCATGAGAATTGTTGGTAGCAAAGAAACCCCTCCGACAAACTGTTCCAGACCTACATTCAGGACCAAGAATTAGCAGTAACATCCATGATACTGTAAGATAGAAACCGCAACAAGGGGATTAAGGCATGGCAGTATTGGGGTGCATCAGGGATCATATTTCACACCTATTCAACCACCTGAGAAAATCCCAGGTGGTCATGCTTCTAATATTTTTTTATTAGTAATAGAAAGTTTAGGGATAATGCAGGATTGAAAGGTTCTAACATTAAAAAAACTAAATATACCAAAAATTTCACTTAACGGAGTAAAGCTGTCTAAGAAATCAAATTTATCTATCATGTTATGCAAAGGCTCTCTCCAATGTGAGAAATATATGCAAATAAATAACACTATTATATTGTCCTGAAATTTAATTCATACTTTAATACAATAATGAAGTTGGAGGACGATCAAGATATGGAGCAGTTAACAGCGTTCAGTACTATATCAAGAAAAAAATGAACTAAAAGATAAATCGTATAAATGAGAGCTTTTTAATATCCTTTAAATATCTCTCAGACCAGCAATAGATCATCTCATGTGAGTTTTCCACTTTTAATTCTCTTTCTTTACTTGGCCAAGTAACATGAAAAACACACAAGCATCTATTTCCCATCACAAACCCAACTCTGCAGGTTGAACTTTAAACAAAAAAAAAAAAAAAACGCACATATTTCATTAAGGATGAAAATAAACAGCTTAAGATCAAATTCAATACTTAACTTCTGAGAGAAAAGTAGTTTTAATGTACAGGAATCAGGTAAAATACGAATTCAGGAATGATACAAACATGCTGGAAAATCTTCCCTAAAACTAAGATATTCCTAATGGAAGAATGAAGCCACCTTTGTTGATCAATAGGTAGGGAAGAGAATACACAGTAAGAATCAGAAAAAATAAAAACTGAATGATTGAGAAAAGAAAACAAAATACTGAAAAAACACCTATTAGACGTTGAGATAGGTGAAAGAACAAAAGATAAAACAGAGCAATGTCGGATTTGGCGAGAACAGTGACAAGATATCCCATAAATGGCTGGAAAATGTTGTGTTATTATGGAAATCACACCAGAGAAAGGTTGATCTTCAAAAGAGATGGTCCTCTGAGAGAGAAGGGCACACAAGTGCAGGTGGAGATTGGGTTCATATGTCAAATAATAGAAATGGGGTGAATCCCAACATTCTCTAAAATAGCACCATACAACAGCATCTAAGCCCAAAAGGGTTATTTTCATTCATGGGCAGTGATGGTGATGATTTCATGCAAAAGAAGCCACAATTCAGACCCGCTTCTACACATATGCTCCAACAAAGTCACAGGGAATTGGCAGGAATGTGATGGAACAATGCTAAAGTGGAGCTATCACGTGTGAATGACTGCTATGAATAAGAAATCCTCCAAAAGTATTGATTATCTTTATTGTTTTTGATTGAAAAGAAATCCTCCTAAAAAGATAAAAAAATTAAAAACATTTGTTTTTGATTAAAACAAAAAGGGAAATTCAATACATAAGGCTCCCACCTGGCAGGTATTAGAGTTAAGAGAGGTTACTTTTGTATTGATTGATAAAATGTACAAAGGAAAACAAGGATTATCTTTATATAGAGAATGAAAAGAAACAAAGGAGATAAAAACAACTATAACAAAACTATATCAAACTGAAGACAACACCAAAAGTCTTGGAGAGGTACACCTATGACCTTTAGCTCACAAGACAATAGTCTTATTGCACCAACGTTTGCTTTTCCTAATAAAAGAATAGATTTTATTGAAAGAGATGGTAAAAGTACAAATGAAGTAATTTGCTTGTCAAAAAGAAATAAAAGAACAAAGATAGGTCAAGTAAGCCAAATTAGCCAATCTCTCTTCATGATATTGTAATTTTAGTAAATAAGTCATAACCAGAGTATAAGATAGGCTTGGTGGTAAAGTTGGAAGGGAGGGTGGCAGAAGTAATGGGTTCAAGTCCCCCCACTAACACTTAGGAGCTATAAGGTTGGTTTAGTAGGTTTGGAAGGGAGCGTGGGAGAGGTTGTGAGTTTAACTCCCCCAATTAACATGTGGGAGAGGTTGTGGGTTTAACTCCCTCAATTAACATAATACTAACAACTAACATTTGATGATCTAAAAACAAAAAAACGTGAATAAACTATTAGACTTGGGTTCGTGATCAATATTAGTTTTCCCAACAAATTAAAAATGCAGATAAAAACTAATTATTAATAATTATTTGGATACATACCAAAGATATAAAAGAGAACTATGGCAACAGAGGCAGGAAACAAGAAGCTCACAAAGTCCCAAATATATGTAGAAGCCCAATATGACAGGATAGAAACCTAATTAGCAAGTTCAACATTAGATGAATATTCATCATGAGATAGAAAAGTAATATTGACTGCTGTCTCTTTTGACAAATTATATACCCCGCTGATTAGTTGTTGCTGCTTAGCTTTCACTTCACGTTCCTGTATCAATCAAGAATTTATAAATGTTTAGAACAAAGAAACAAGCAATTCGAGAATGTTATTAGTATTTGACACTCTAGAGTCAAGAAGTTCCCTCTTGTTAAGTCATAACATGTCAAATGAAAAAATATAGACTCCTTTTAGAAAAGGGAAAATTTGAAAATAAACTCCACAATTATCTAAGATTACTATGAAAGAAACTTCAAGAAATCTTCTAGGATAAGTTCTGTTTTATAAATTGCTCCTGGAGGAAGAAAACGACACAATTAAAAAGACAGCAAGCAGGTTTAACACAACTTACCTTAACAATTGAAACGGCAAATGAGGCAGGTATAAAAGAGAACGCAATGTTGACAATAACTGCAGCAGAGAAAGCATCCAGATCCTACAGAATTTCATAAACAGCTTATCAAATCTTTAGTTTTCTGTATAATGTAAACGGCATTGGCACACAGCCATATTAATCCATCATTATTTAATTGTGCTGATAAGTATAAAAGTCAGTGTTAGGTGAAAATATGAAAAATAAGAACCATAGAACTAGAAAAGAGCATGAACTACAAAAACATTGCAATATAAAACGGCATTGCTCCCAAAAGCCCAAAGCATGCCCATCAGTACTAACTGGATAATGCCTCATGAGACTTAAAGAATATCCACTTCGGTGAAATCAAATAAATATAGGCTTACATGACGTTGTAAGCGCTGGCTTTGTGTTGTTGGCAGAGGGTGGTTGCGTGTCCGAATTGTCATATTTGTGTCTTGAGTTGCAAGCCTAAGAATTGCAGAATTCATCAAATTGATAAAGGTGGGAGCAGCATGTTGACAAGAACAGTTGTGTAATACAGTGTATCCTAAGCTTCCATCATTACTTTGATCATCCATCACAATTGCCCCATACCTGAATATCAGAACATAGCAATTAAACAACTAATCTGTCGTATAAAAATTGCATCAGTGGTTTATCTCAGTTGACATGTAATAACTTTATTAAAATAGCACAAGTATTTGTTCACTATTTTATTGGAAAATAACTATAAATCCCAACTGCACAAAAGTTTAAATATGACAACTGATCCCCCACAAGCAGAAAACAACAGGACCAACATCTGGACACAGCATAGACTCACATCAGGCTTTTACCAAAGCAAACTAATTCATGAATACAATTTCAATTTTTGGACAGTGACAGCAAGGAAAAGCATTAGTACAATATTGACTTCTAAAGTTAAAAGAAATCGCCCACGATCTCCATACGGATGTAAATGTTAGTGAAACTCACATATAGATATCAATGAAAAAAATATAATCATAGATTCCATTAAGGAAAAATTGGCTTCATTTATTATAAAAATAACTTCAGTGTAAATGCAAAATTTAGCCGACACGTTACATAAAATTTTCTCAAATTTCTCAGATGGTACCCTTCATGTACGTTAGCAACGGGAAACTTCATAAGCATCAATCTTAAAATAATGAATACACAAACAATGTTGAACTAGGGCAAAATGGTCGGTGAGCTTTATTCTTTGAGAAGCTTATCTTTTCTTGTCCTGTATTCATATAAGCACTCCTATTTTCAAATAGATTTCGATTGTACTCTATAATAAAATCAGACACAGAAACATTGAAAAAGGGCACATTATAATCTCATTTTCATGACTAACATGGATTTTATGATAACATCAACAATATCGATGGTTAGCACTAAAACTTTTCATAACAATTGCTTGACATTTGTTAAAACAGATAAGATCTAAAAATGAAGAAAGAAATTCATGTTTTCACACCTAGATTGGTAGGATTCATTAAAACTAGACATCAAATATTCACTCATAGAAAGTAGAGCAGGTCCCAGAGTTGGTCCCGCTACTTCCACTGCATCAGCTGATGCTTTTTCTGAATCAGGGAATCTGTATGAGCTCGACTTGAACCTCTGTATCCAACCTCCCATGACATTTTGTGCTACCTTTAACATAATAAAAATTTCAGAACAACTAGACTCCAGTTTTATTTAGCAGCAATAATAAGTCTATGAAAACAGAGAAAAAAAAAACATAAGAAACGGAGTTAAATCAGTGACAAACCTTTTCAGCAATTGGAAAAGAAAGATTAAATGGAATTGGACCTCCACCACCACCACCACTCAATAAAGGATTAAAGTGAGAAGTTGAAAGGGTCAGCGATTGCTGATCAGGATGTGGCTTGAGCTTAAGAAATAGAAGACCAACAAACAGGAAGAGAGTAGGAATCATTAGTTGGAAAATAATTGTTTTGTGATCTCTGCGAGCAGATATTGCCCTTTTAATGAATAAGGCTTTAAAATGCTGCCAAAATGTTGACCTAGTAATGAGACAACAACTGCAGCAATGCATACCCAAGAAGTTGATAAAACTAAAAAATGTAGCAAAAGTTAACCGACAAGCTCTTCCCAACATGGTAGACATCAAACCCGGAATCCTCTTATAATTTCCAAGAATTTTAAGACAACTTATTTTTGTGGAAGCATCCTCATTAGTAGGAAGTGAAGCCACAGAGTCTGATATCAGAGAATGGTTATTTTCTTCAAAGCATTCAACCTCATCAGCATCACATCCTGCAACTCTTAAAAATACCTCCTCCAGGGTTGTTACAGATATGCCATAGCTTTCAATACCAATATTGTCTTTTTCACTTTTACCACTCAATTCCATGTTCGAAACTGGTTTTTTCATGCATCCTTCAATTTCCCTAAACATCCTCTCAAAGGCTGATGAGGATGCCATTGGAAGCCTGAAAGAAATCTCAGTTCCAACCTGGAAATGTGTTGAGTAAGGATAAAATGGAATCAACAATCATAATCTCATATACAACTAGAAGTGAGATAGACAATTAAATTCTTCACAAAAAATTAAGGGAAAAGAAAATCAGGGCTTTGGATACTGTTAAACATGAACTCACCAATATTTACACAATCAATTATCATGTTCATCCTGTTCAAGTCAAAAAGTTATGATTCTTCTCATGAACTATATAACATGTAGAAAAAGTAGGCAAGTGAGCATTCATCAACTTCTATTTATTCCTATTAAATGAATAAGACCATGTTCCTCTCCATGCATGGCATTATGCCCCACCAATGCTCCCTTGCCCTTTTCTCTAACTGACTAAAAAATGCATTTAGGACACTGAGAGCCCCTTCATCTATAGAAGAAGGGATCCTGAGAATAGGTAAAAAGTAGTTTCAGATAGATTTTACATAAACTCTTCAAGTAGAAGCTTTTTCACATTTTATTACAATTTAAACTTGAAAGTTAAAAGAGTGCTTATTACAGCTTGAGAAGAAGCTCTTCGCCTTACAAATATATAGCAACAATATAGCATATGTTCATGACTCTTAAGGATTTAGATCTGATACAGCAATCTACTATCACAACTAAGGAAGTGACTGAGACAAAGAAAGAAAAAATTGATATTATTGTTAAATGTAACAAAATATATGGGCCTTTGTCCATCTCTTTGTATCTTCTTTGTATTTGAGACACTTATATATGGGCCTTTGTCCATCTCTTTGTATCTTCCTTGTATTCGAGACACTTATATATATACAATGTTCCTCTGTTGGAATACATAGATTTTACAAGAACAACTTAACAAGAATGACAATATTTTAAAGCCGTGCACTATGTATATGATGAGTTGGTGTTCGTTAGAACAAAATATTCAAATTTTCAAAAGGAATATTTGAATCTGGATCTAATGTAAGGTAAAATAATCGTCGTTGCCACATTGCTATACTCAAACAATTTTTTTCTGAAGGTATTTTTCTAGTACACTAGAGACATGAATACCAACAAGGCTAACCTATGATATTTTTATTTTAGAAGAACCGACCTCTTGATTAAAATAAACTTCCTTCATTAGCACCCACGTACTCACTACAGAGAGGGAAGATCGATACTCACGCACATTAACATTAACATTAACATTGACACATGAATACATGTATGATGTTGACATTAACGGGTATCTCAATGAATAATACTGAGGAAAGTACCTCGCTTACACATGTTGCATTTGGAACATGACGGTATACTATATCACTAGCAATGGATGCCGTGGGAGCTGACTGAAAGCACAAGACAGAAAGAAATACAAATGAAAACAACTAAAGCCTTTCAATTGTGAACCATCAGATACTAGAGGAATTAGAGTATGTAAGTGAACAAACCTTCACAAGGGTTAGAGTATAACCAACTCCATAATAATGCTTCAAGAAAAGGGAACTGCCAACAGATCAAACAAGTACTTGAACTATGTAAGAAAACAAACAATTATTTTATTAATAAAAACCACACCAATTACATTCTCATCACACCTTTATGTTTAATAATAAATCTTTGTAAAATAAGAAATTAAAAATATGTCGAAATGAATAGGACGGTTTATGAAGATATTTTCTCATATTATGGAGATATTGAAGATATTTTATTCTAAACTGGTACTTATAACATTCCTCCTAAAGTTGCCAAATAAATATCTATCATTCCCAACTTTCTTGGAAGCTGCCCAGGAGAAGCCCTGTATTGAAAATGTCCACTATCTAAAATCCTGTAGGAAGACGGGTTGTAACCACAAGACCTCTGTCAAGAGTATCATTAATGAAGTGTTTATTAATTTAAATATGTTGGTATGCTTCTAACATTCATAAGCTATAAATGTATTAGTGTTATGTCTAAGTCAGTTTTTATTTCTATTTCATTTTGTAGTAGCCGTGCCATTTCATCACTGCTCTGTACTCCTTATTTTCAGTTGTTTGTAGTTATTCAGTTTAAGAGGTTACCCTGTTTTGAAACCATCAGTAACAGTTTTGTAACCGTTTGTAACTGTCTTTTCTTTTCTGCCTATTTGTTCTAATGTGTACAAAACGTGTAAAGTACTTTTTCAGTGACAATATGCTACACTAATTTTCAGTACGTTCACCCAGTCACAAGACTACTTATTCATATATTCAGATTATGCCTTTTCCTTTTATGGTCAAACTCTAATAGAATGAAATGGAAAAACTTATTGCTAACTTAAAGGGTAAATACACTAAACTTAATCAAAAGGAAAATAGCCTCCCTAAAACTTAGAAACTAAAAAAAGAACACTAATGCTTCTGAACTTAGCTGCCCAACACCCCAACATCTGGAGAAAATGCGCGGGGCAGGGCACACAAACCTACACCATGCCATTGATATGTCAAGAAAACCTGTCTAGGAGATAAAGCATTTAACAAGTATTACTTAGATTTCCAAATGGACTTGCCAAGAGTAAACTCTCTAGCAGGAATTATTACAAAATTACAATACCAGGAATCCTTCAGAATAGCACCAAGGCATAACAATATGTAAGAAAAAGTGGAAATGAAATTAACCTTCCACAGCATTTCAGAGAGCCATTGGCCATGATCGCTATCCGGTCACCTAATTCATCCGCTTCATCCATAGAATGTGTAGTTAGCAAAATTATCCTGCCCTTCTTAATTTTTTTTATTAGCTGCCAAGTCAAGCGCATTGAGTATGGATCCATTCCACTAGTAGGTTCATCAAGGACTATAACCTGTCCAGTAAATCATCCAAAAGATTCCATGCAGTTTTGTTCAACACATTAATATAAGAATGTGCTGTCGATGTTAATCCTACCTTACTGTTGCCAATCAATGCAATTCCAAGAGACAATTTCCTCTTCATGCCACCAGAAAGAGTTCTCACAATACTGTTGATTTTATCAGCCATGCCCACCTGTTTATGGAATAATGTTATCTAAAATTCTGTGATGATTGGATTGTTTTGCAAGTTAACAATGACAATGCAGTGTTAGTTATTGGTAAGTTTTCAGGCTTTCATGATTTGCTGGTCTATGATGTCTCAGTTATCCCCCACCCATGGACCCTGAATTCAGGTCATAACAAAGACACATACAAAATAGGAATGCCCGGAAGCTTTCCTTGATTAGTAAACAAGCTGAAACCTAAACACTATTTAATATTTTGCATGTGCAATCAGGCATAAGTAAATACACATTTATATAACAATATCTTTTATACTTATATTTTACAAACTATTTATAGCAAGGAAAATGCTTATTACATACCCAAGACTTGGAAAAATAAGATTATAAGAGTAACAATATCTACATCATCAACTACATAAGTTTTACCAATTCAACTCCGTATAAATCATCAATAAGCCTTTCTCAATCATACTTATTGTCGGAGATTAAACCTCAGTCAGGCCTTCGACCCTAGATTTTCAATCCTAGTTATATATACAAATGTGTGTGTGTAAATTTAAATAAAGTAAAAATATCATTTAATTATTACATTTTAACAAAAACATTCTATTCCTTTTTAGTTACCAATATAGTGATTAGTGTATTTATTTATCATTTCTACATCAATTGAAAGACAATTTAAATGTCTTTCTAGTAGTTTTTCCTTCACAACGTTCTCAATAGTTTTTCATACTGATTTAAGAATTAAATATACTTTTTAAACTTCCTAATGGATAAAATTATGGAAATAAGGGATTACCCAATAAAAAATTCTAATATCTCTCTATAATAATTAGGAAAAATATCCATTGAATCTACACATTCTTTTCAGCTGATTTTAGCCCCCGTACTTTCTACATCTTGGTTCCACCTCGTTTCTATTCAGTAACTGTTTCGTCAGCTGTCTTTTCTATTTTGCTCAATGAATATTTTCTGATCTTTATATACAGAGAATAGTCAGTAAGTCATTGTATTCTTATCATTCAAGGAACTAATATATTTTTCTTTCTGCTCAAATACTTATGGGTGTTTGTTGTAAAAACAGCTGTTAAAACTTGTAATTACTCAACTTACCTCATCAGCCATATTAATAACAGCATTGTCCAACAAGTGTTCCTCCACTCCCTTTAATATGGCAAATAGTTCTAAATGTTCTCTAACCTGGGTAAATTCAATGAAAGATTTCAGCATATAATACATTCTAAAGTTGAAAAGGCAATTTTAGCAAAAAAATAAAACAAAAGTAGCATTGCAATCCAATCATGCATCCGTTAGAAAGGTGTGGATGCACAATTATCGGGGAAGTAAGACCCCCTAAAACCTGTTACACAAGCTGCAATGGACCTACTAATTTGCGGCAACAACGGTAAGATTTTCGGAAATTGGAGTGTTTAATGTTTACTATCTTTCCAGTAGTTTAGTTGATGTTAAGTATAGTTCAATGTATCTTACGAAGTTGGGACTTTTTAACTGTTCTCTTGAAAATAGTACCTGTTATTTATTACCCTTGCAATCACTCTTGCTAAAAATAAGTCAATCTAGTGAGCGGAAAATACTAAAGCACATTCAGAAAATTTCCTCTCACATTTTCTCCAAAGGACCTATGCAACATATACATGGAATTGATAAATATAGCATGTAATATACATAAAAAAGACATAGTAACAAATAAAATAATTAAAGAAAAAGTTACACTTATTTCCTAAAATGTACCAAACCCAATTAGTTTAAGATAATATTTTTCTTCCAATTGGCTTCAGAAAATGCACTGAAAAACCACTCTATACTTTTTGGAACTATGTCTCATTTTACAACTTATCCCTTACCCATGAAACATTTATTCCAGATCCAAACTGTATTTCAATTTCCACAAATGTTTTTTGAGGCATTTTCTGATAAAAATCAGAAACAAGCTATGCAAGAGATAGAGGCAGGAAGTTGTGATGCCTTAATTAGGCTTAATTACGTTTAGTTCTTGAAATATAGGATAATTTTAGCTTTGATCGCCCAAATTCAAAAAGGTTTTTTAGTTCCTCAAAATTGAAAAAATATGATTTTAGTACCTAAACATTTAATTTGAGACTTGTTAGATATTGTTAAGATATTGTCAATCACAATATCAAACAATATCTTCTATTTATTTTCAGTTACTCTTGTACCTCTCTCTATTATAAATAGATTACCCTATGTGTGGTTTATACACAAGGGAGATTAATATCAAACCCTATTTTCTTTATTCTCAACATGGTATCTAGAGCTTAAGGTATTTTTTTCGTCGCCGCTGTCGCTGCCTCTGCCGCCGCCAGAGTGCTAGTTCTGATCGGCAACCTTGAAGCCGCGCCTCCTCCATGGCGTCTTCCGCTGCCTCTTCCAATTCTGAAATCTCTTCTGGTGTGTCTGACCCATCCATCTACACTAACTATGTTAATGTACACTTATCCACTGACAAGTTAACTGGCCCTAATTATGCCACATGGTCATCCGACGGCCGATTATGGCTAAAGAGTCAGAGGTATCTTGATCATCTTGTCCCGAAAGCACCTACTCTATCTCCTGCTGAGAACGACCGTTGGGAAACCATTGATGCTCAATTATGTGTGATTCTCAAGGGTACTCTTGATCCTTCGTTAAAGCAACTTTTTCGTTCCTACGAAACATGTGCTAAAATATAGGAGCATGCCAAGTTATTATACACCAATGATACTCAACGTCTCTATGGTATCTGTTCCAAATTTGCAAATCTTATTTCCTCTAAACATCAAGACTCTATGACTGATTATATGGGCAAAATTCATGATCTTTTTCATGAGTTATTGCCTCCTTCCCCCGACCCTGCCACGGAGATCGAACAACGCTCAAAGTTCTTCATGCTCGAAACAATACACGGGCTTGCTGATAAATATTCACATATTCGTGATCAAATTTTGCGTTCCCCGATTGTCCCCACCTTGACTTCAACCTGCTCTACTCTTTTGCGTGTACCAGAACAACCCAACACTGATACACCTGCTTCTGTTGATAATTCTTTTGCGTTGGCATCTCATCGTGATGACCGGACTCGCCTTCGCACATAGGGAAAAGGGCATCCTAAGTGTGAACATTGTGACAAGCTCGGTCACAAGATTGACAAGTGTTATGCATTACATGAGTGTGAACATTGTGGCAAGCCAGGTCACAAGATTGACAGGTGTTATGCTTTGCATGGTCATCCTCCTCTCTCTGCTGCAGCTGTTCAGACCAACCTTTCCCCACCTTCATCTACTGGGGATCCTCCTTCTGTTCCATCTGATACACCTGCTATGTTCAACAAATTTCTCAAATGGTATAAGGATCAAGAGTCTTCTAGTTCCACTACATCTGTCGCTCACACAGGTACATCTTTTGTTGGTCTGACTCAATCTTCTTCTCCTGGTCCTTGGGTTTTCGATTCCGGAGCCACTGATCATATTAATGGTAACAAATCTTTGTTCTCTTCTCCTAATCATTTACCTTCTGTTACACTGGCTGATGGTTCTAGAGTCTCGTCTCATGGTGTTGGCACTGTTAAACTTTTCCCTTCTTTAACCATTGATAAGGTTCTTTATGTCCCTGGGTCTCCTTTTAACCTGTTGTCCATCAGCCGTCTAACTCGTTCTCTTGATTGTGTTGTTTCTTTTACCAAATTTATTTGTGCAGTGACAATGGCTTTGAAAGAATGAGAAAAATATTCACAGCCATTATCACATCCTTTGCCAATCACTTGTTTCGAACTCCGGTTCTGTAAACACACATAATTGTTGGTAAAAGAAACAACACAATTAAGAGAACGAGTTAGACGACTGATGGACAACAGGTTAAAAGGAGACCCAGGGACATAAAGAACCTTATCAATGGTTAAAGAAGGGAAAAGTTTAACAGTGCCAACACCATGAGACGAAACTCTAGAACCATCAGCCAGTGTAACAGAAAGTAAATGATTAAGAGAAGATAAAGAAGAGAACAAAGATTTGTTACCATTAATATGATCAGTGGCTCCTAAATCGAAAACCCAAGGACCAGGAGAAGACTGAGTCAGACCAAGTAAAGATGTACCTGTCTGAGCGACAGATGCAGTGGAACTAGAAGACTCTTTATCCTTATACCATTTGAGAAATTTGTTGAACATAGCAGGTGTATCAGATGGAACAGAAGGAGGAGGATCCCCAGTAGACAAAGGTGGGGAAAGGTTGGTCTGAATAGCTGCAGCAGAGCGAGGAGGACAACCATGCAAAGCATAACACCTGTCAATCTTGTGACCTGGCTTGCCACAATGTTCACACTCATGTAATGCATAACACTTGTCAATCTTGTGACCCAGCTTGTCACAATGTTCACACTTAGGACGCCCTTTTCCCTATTTGCGAGGGCGAGTCCGGTCATCACGATGAGATGCCAACGTAGAAGAATCATCAACAAAAGCAGGTGTATCAGTGTTGGGTTGTTCTGGTACACACAAAAGAGTAGAGCAGGTTGAAGTGAAGGTGGGGACAGCCGGGGAACCCAAAATTTGATCACGAATATGTGAATATTTATCAGCAAGCCCGTGTAATGCTTCGAGCATGAAGAACTTTGAGCGTTGTTCGATCTACATGGAAGGGTCGGGGGAAGGAGGCAATAACTCATCGAACTCATGAAAAAGAGCATAAATTTTGCCCATATAATCAGTCATAGAGGCTTGATGCTTAGAGGAAATAAGATCTGCAGATTTAGAACATAAACCATAGCGACGTTGAGTATCATTGGTGTAGAATAACTTGGCATGCTCCCAGATTTAAGCACATGTTTCGTAGGAACGAAAAAGTTATTTTAACGAAGGATCAAGAGTACCCTTGAGAACCACACATAATTGAGCATCAATGGTTTCCCAACGATCGTTCTCAGCAAGAGTGAGAGTAGGTGCTTTCGGGACAAGATGATCAAGATACCTCTAACTCTTAAGCCATAATCGGACATGGGATGACCATGTGGCATAATTAGGGTCAGTTAACTTGTCAATCGATAAGTGGACATTAACATAGTTAGTGTAGATGGACGGGTCAGACACACCAAATGAGATTTCCGAACTGGAAGAGGCAGCGGAAGACACCATGGAGGAACTGGAAGAGGCACGGCTTCAAATGGGCGTGAGGCAACGTTGCTACTCCGATGGTGATGATTCTGGCGGCATTGAGGTCGCCTGGCCTAGATGATCAGAACCGTATGGTCGCCGGTCGGAACTGAAACTCTGACGACGGCGGCAGTGGTGGCGGTTGCAGCATCAAGGGGAACGAAAAAAATGCCAAAAAATACCTTAAGTTCTAGATATCATGTTGAGAAGAAAGAAAATAAGGTTTGAGATTAATCTCCCTTGTGTATAAACCACACATAGGATAATCTATTTATAATAGAGAGAGGTACAATTAAAAAAAGTAACTGAAAATAAATAGAGTAAATAGAAGATATTGTTTGATATTGTGATTAACAATATCAAACAATATCTAACAACAATCATCATCACAGCTACACGATAATTGAGATGCAATTAACAATGGCTGAAAATCCCACCAAAATGAAACAAAAAAAGTACTATAAAATATTGAGGATATGAATATGAATCAGCCTTTTAGAACAATACAGGCAATTAGTTATAGAAAAAGGACAATGATTAATAATTAGAAGTTAGAACTACCATCCAACAAATACGTATATTGCAGGAAATAAGTAATCACAATACAGAGAATAAAAAAAATAAAAGCATACTTCTACTTACTGTTAATTCAGGAAAGAGTATATCATGTTGTGGGCAGACACCCAAAACCTTCCGTATCTCATCCTACAACACAAGATGATTGCATTTTGAATGAACACAAGCTAAGAGCACGTGGTCAGCAAGAAAGAAGAAGTAACAAAACAAAGTCAGAAAGAGGATATCGATGCATTTATAACAGAGTACAGTTTTTTATTGTTTCTGTTGCAATTGACAATATTCAGTTTCAGTTATTATTATGTTGATACCTTGTATGTGATATCTGTTCAAAGATTTATTCTGATATCAATACAGGTTTAGCTTCTGTTTCAGATCAAATCTTCTATTTTCTCAGCTTTCCATTTACTTTCTAGTTTTCTCAGCTTTAATGTACTCAGACAAGCCTCATATCCCTGAAACTGTGGTTCGGAATTCCCACTCACATTAGCTCATCACAACATAAGGACTAAAGTAAAAAATATATGAACCCTACTAATGAGTAGATAGATTAACTGGTTTTTATTATTCCACCTTTATCTGTAGAAGGTAATGTCAATCATCAACAACACAGTCTTATCCAAATAGTTGAGGTTGGCTGCATGATTCGACAACGTCACTCAGCTTGGTTAAACATCAACTCTTCAGAGATATTAATTATGAGATCTAAACAACTTCCTCTATTGTCCTTCTGGGTCTCCATCTCCCCTTTTTCAAAGGTCTAAAAACTATACAATCCAATCTCATTGGTGCTGCCAGTGTGGCCTTCTTAGTACATATCTGACTCCAAATCACTTTAACTAATTCTCTGACATTTTTTCCTAAGTCAGTGCTACATCTATATCTCCTCAAACACAATCATTTCATATGCTTTTTTTATTGTTTAGCCACACATCCACCTAAGCATTCTTATTTCAGCTACTCCACCTTTATCATGTTATCCCTCTAAAGCCTAACATTCACTACCAAAGTTTGCTTCAAGTAAATACTGTCCATGAAATATATCAGGGCTATCTTATTTGTCTTAGCACGCATTTAAATTAGCATATTGTGTGTTCTCTAATGTTTATAATAAAACACTATAGAGAGAACTTTTGTCAGAAAAGCCCATATCGTCAAAACGTTTTTAGTAAATAAACATGCACTACCATTACTATGCTATCTACAACCGGACTAAGTTGACATATAACTGTTATTTAGGTTGAATTTAGAAGTCAATCTAAACATGACATGCAATTAAATTCTGCATATGAAATTAAAAGCTTGAAGTTATGTCATTTGTTGTAAGTAGAATACTAAATGCATTACTAGAAATTGGTAGAATATTAAATATATTACTAGAAGCTAATAGAAGTTGTTAGAAAGTTCTAGAGATCTCTTTGTAATTATTACTTTAGGATTGGAGTTCTCTATATAATATATATAGAGACTGATGTACTGTTTCAAATGAATTAATTCTTGAATAAAAATCTTCTTTCATTCATAATTCTTCCAAGTTCATTCATACATGTGTATCTGCTCCCTCATAGTTGATAGTGTTAGGACACTGAGTTTGGGCTAAAGCCCAACAACTAAGCTCAACAGGGGAGGGGTTTCACCCAGATAACTTCCCTCCGCACCCCAAAAAATTTCAACATACCCAGATTACACTTTTTCTATCATATGGCAATGGACTAGCCACACCATTGTTGGTTTTTGCTGAGGTTGGTGGGAAGAGCTCGCAGAGGAGGGGAGGTGTTGACAGGTAGATTTTGACACACTGTTTGATCTGAATTGAAGATCATAAAGCCAGAAGGCAAGTAGATCTTGAGTTCTGGTTTTTTGTTCCAGGCAGCATGGGGTTTTGGTTCGGAGTTCATCCCACATTGTGCAATCCAAAAATGTTTCAAATTGTACAATCTAGAAGTCAAAAGTAGTTACTTCTATAATGCACAATCTGGAAGTCAAAATTGTGTTCCAGATTGCACGATCTGAAACACATTTGTTTAGGTCAACTTTTACTTCCACTTAGTTTATTGTGTTTCTTATTGGAGGAAGTGTAATTCCATGGAATAGCAAGCAGATTGTTGTTGGATCAAATACAGAAATAGAGCATTGTACTATGGTTCATACTACCAGGGAACTTGCTTGTGATAATCAATCAGCTTTGTACCTTTATTCAAACCCAAACTTCCATTACCAAAATAAACAATAGAAATTTTGTCATAGAAAAGATTCTTTCGAACACCGAGGATACTTATTCTGTGAGTTCCAAGGATTAATTATTAGATAACTTAATCAAGGTCTTACAAGGTCCTACCTACAACTGCATACATATATAACAAGTTGGATGTATATAATATATAATGTACAACTTGAGGGGGAGTGATGGTTGTGTTTGTAATTATATGCTATTCTGTCCTTCTATTCTTTCATATGTTTTCATAGTGTCCATAAACAGTTTAGCCTGTTATTGACTCTAAAACCCTAACCATTAGGAAATTCATTCTGTTTCACGTAATATATTTGTATTAGTGTTATCAAATATAGGCTATTGTCATGCCATGGCTGAGTTATAGCTTACCACCACAATATGGCAGAGGCAATGAAGGTTTTCCATTGCAACCCATTGCAGCTGCTTTGGGTGTCACAGAACAAATATGCAGGAAGTTGAGGAGTGGTAGCACGACACTTGCTTTCAAAATGAAGGAAATGAAGGAGGAGAAGCCTCCTAACCCGAGGATGTGAAACCCTAATCTTCTCTCTTTTCTTACTAATTCTCCTCGAGGAATAAACCTAGTCAGCCCAAGTGCTTTTCTTTTCTTTTTGAAGGAGTTGGGCTATCCAACCTATCCAAACCAAACATTACAACAGAATATTAACCTAGGGTACCTACCCACATTACAGCAGCCTCTATTGTTAATGTTATTGTCTTCCAAATTCCTTTTCATTCAGCACCACCCACCCTTCCTAATTCTTTTTTCTTCTTTTCCACTCAAATTATTTTCTGAAAAAATTTATCACCCATTTTCCAGCAACACAATGGTCATTGATATTTTCTAGACATGATATTATTATTAATTATGGTGGTCTTCTATTATTATCACATTACAATTATATTTCCGCATTGTTTTGAATTATCTATGTGTATATGTTGTACATTGTTTTTGTCCACAATGCTTCTGCTATAACCCTTTACGGCTTCCAATATGTTTTCAAAAATGATTTTTGGGTCCCTAATATTTTCAGTTATCTGATATCCGTAACACTTTGGTACACACAACTCAAATCCCAATTCAGATCATCCAATTGACACATACACACTACATTAAATTACCATTGCTATGACACAAGACTGTAATTACTTAATAGTCTACTAAATTGCTCAAGACATACTATTTAGGACTAAGAGCTCACAAGAGACTATGTAGCACATGACTTAAAACTTACAATATCTGATACAATATTCTTTCCAAATACCAAAGCATCCCCAGAAGTAGGAGGAAGCAGACCAACAAGCATTGAGATTGTCGTGCTTTTACCCGCTCCATTATGTCCTTGAAAACAGAAACAAAATCATTGAGCAACAATCTCCTATCCCTATCGGTAATAGATAAAGCTTATCAGCAAATATAAAAGTATATTAAGAATGAGAATTTGACATCCTTCTAAGAAAATAAAACCATTAATAAAAAGAACAATGACAAACACGGATGAATGCATATTAATGAGCTACACCCTTGAATTACCCTTTAATTTGTTATTCCATTGAAAAAAAAATCATTTAAATTGAAATACAGAATGTAATAATGCTCGGGTAATAATGTTGGGATCATTAGATCCTCATGATACCATAATGAATTTCAGAAATGAAAAAACTGAGGATACAGAATTTTGAGAAAGAATTATGGTATTTATTGAACTGAAAGGTGCAGGATAAAATTATTTGTACTATTCCAGAATACTTGAAATTTGCTGTCATGTAACAGCTAACTAAGCCACAAACTGAATTCCAACCACTGTAAACTAACTATAATCCAGTAAGATGGCCCTTGTGGAACTGCACCGACACTATTACTATACCATGTATTAAAAATAGGTAGTTGTTAACAAGTAAATTTTAAGTCTAATTGAACCTTACAATATTGGTTTACACTAAGGTTGTTAAACTTGAGTTTACGTAAACTCGTGAGAGTTTCATAAACTCGTATCTTAAACTCATAAGAGTTTACTTCATACAAAAAAATATTAAAATACCTATAAATAATATAATAATTTAACAATATATGATGTTATAAATGATTTATTATATTCCTTTAGTGTTTATTATTTTTAGTTTATCATATTATATATTATTTTTAAATATTTTTCTAATATTATTATTTAAAAATGATTTTTTATATTTTTTTAGTGTTTATTATTTTTAGTTTATCATATTATATATTATTTTTAAATATTTTTCTAATATTATTATCTAAAGTCCGAATGTGGTGGCCCAACCCGTAGTAGCTTGTTTCTGTTGCCCTAGACACATCAAAAGTGGAAATGGAAGTGGCACCGCAAATGCAGAGTCAGTGACGACCAAATGGAATCCAACAATGGTGACAGCGAACGAGCAGCAAGGCGAGAACGACGACGACAACGAGTGCGAACGGGTGTGAGAGAGGCTGATTCGTGCGAGAGTGTGATTCAGAAGCAATGACTATGTGATGCCTAATCCGATGAGTTTTTTTCCTAAACGCCTCCATACAACTGGGTTGAAAAGATTTATCATCGAACTCGCCAAATCGTAAGCAAACTCGCGAGTTCGAACAAGCTTAACAATTCTACATTTGATTGCACCAATCTTACATGAAAAACGAGTTTGCTTCCAAGTTGACTCAGAAAGCAGGAGTGAGCACGTAAACTCGTCCGAGTTAACGAGTTAACTCGCTAGTTTGATAACCATGATTTACACATTATATACCGTAAATTGGTCTTATCTCTAGTCGATGTAGTACTTCCAACATACCTTCTCATGCTGAGGCATATACATCTCGATGTTAGACAGTAATGGCCTGTTTGATAGCGAGTGGAACAATAAACCGAACAAACAACAAACTTTCGTAGGATAAGTTATAACCCATGGCTCTAATACCATGTAAAAAAGTGAAAATAGAAAACTGAATGATATGCCTCATTGTGAGTCATACAAACGGTTGAACACTGCTAAATTTTCAAAACCAAGCCCTAAGAGTCAAACCTTAGTTGTTTTCTTCTTCTATGCCAACGGAAATGTTTGGAACTATTTCTCTTCCTCTTTCCATTCCTTTCCTGACAAAACAGCTAATGTCTCTAATGCTGAAACTGTTAAACCAAAATTCTCTAATGAAGGATACCAAGAATATCTGAGGTTGAAATCCAATAGCTTGGCACAATCAGCAATAAATCACAACTTCTCAAGAGCTTGCATCTCACAATATATGAAAGGTCAAAGTCCTTCGATAATTGATCAAGTACTTATGAGCACATTTCCAATAATACCTCCTTCTCACCCCTTTCCTTTCCAAAAAAATCAACATTTCATCACCTTAGCCAATGGCTCTAAATCCCCTCCGAAGGAGTTGGTCAAGTTTCATTTTCTCCTTCCCTAAATGTAAAATTGGTTCTTTTTATTCCTTCTTGTCCCTTCAATCCTATTTCTTTTAGTCAATTAATCAAGTCCTTAAATTGTTCAATAGTAACCATTGATGCCAATTCCTTTGGAATAAAAGAATGTGGTTCAAGGTGACTGATTGGAGATGGATATAAATCTGGAGGTTTGCACTATTTTAGACTAGTCCATGTGTGTCTTATTTTGTTTTTCTATTTGCAAAACATTTACATGAACATACAAGCCATTTGCATTTGTCAAAATTAAAAAAATAAAATGGTTCCTGAACTTAGAAGTCTTCAGACGTTAGAAAGTTAGTCATGTCAGTTAGATAAAGATGATAGATCTTCTTTTCCAAAAAGATATGAAAGATTTGAATCAAGGTGTAGTTATGTTTTTTCCATTATTAATTCTGATATTTGGACACCAAGTCATGTCTCATCTTTTGGCTTTAGGTATTTTGTTACTTTCATTAATGAATATTCTAGATGCACGTGGGTATATCTTATGAAATATCGTTCTGCATTGTTGTCTACCTTTATGTCTTTTTTGAATAAAATAAAAAATCAAATTGGAGAAGTAATTAAAATTTTTCGAAGTGACAATGCCAAAGAGTACTTTCCTAATTTTTCTAAGAGTTCTAAGTTCACACGGCATTTAACATGAATCTACCTGTCCCCACACTCCTCACCAAAATGTCACTCTATAGAGAAAAAATAGGCACTTGGTTAAGACTACCCGTACCTTATTGCTTGGTGCCAATGTGTTGGTCTATCATTTGGACGATGCTATCTTAACTGTTTGTTTTCTTATTAATAGAATGTTGTCCTCTTATCTCAACAATAAGGTTCCTTATTCAATTATTTATCCAAATAATACTCTCTTTTACGTTCCCCCTCATGTGTTTGGTTGTATATGTCTTGTTCAAGATTTATCTTCAAGATTGTCTACCATGTGAAAGTAGTGAAAACTAGGTATAGGGTGTAGAAATACCTCGATCAATTAAATTAGATATTATGAATGTTTTTCTACATGGCAATCTAGAGGAATCAACATGGAACAACCACCTAGGTTTGTTGCTAAAGGGGCGTCTGATCTAATTAGTGAATTGCGTCGCTCTCTCTGTCCCAAGCAATCTCCACGCCTTTGGTTTGGAAATACAATGAGGTAGATCATTTTCTTCTCTATTGTCACACATCCCTAGAAAATGTGTACTTAATGTTGTATGTTAACAATATAGTCATAACGGGGAATGATGTTGCTAGATTATCTCATTTAAACAAACACCTAGGTAATAATTTTCAGACCAAGGATTTTGGAAGTTTCATGAGCATAGAAGTAGGCCAATCAAAGGAAGGAGTTATAATTTGTCAAAGGAAATGTGCTCTTGACATCCCAAAAGAGACAAGCATGATTGATCGTAAACTGGTGCATTGTCCCATGGATCCAAATGAGAAATTAATGGGAAAACAAGAACCTTTCTCTGACCCAAAATGATGTAGAAGATTGATTGAAAAACTTATTACTAGACCAGATTTGTCTTTTGCAATGGGATTTGAATCAGTTCTTGTAGAATCCTCATATTGATGATTGCAATTTTGTCATCTCTATTCTTAAATACCTCAAAAAAGGCTTCAGGACATGGATTACTTTATGAGTATAAAGAACATACCTATTGTGATGCTGATTGGGTTGGTTCTCCTACAGGCAATTGTGTTTTCATTAGAGGAGAAACAATATCTCTTGGAAAAATAAGAAACAAAATGTTGTTACACAATCAATTAATGAAGCTGAGTATAGGGCAATGACATTCCTTACTTGTGAGCTTATATGGTTAAAACAATTCCACCAAGAATTAAATTTGTAAGATTCAGCCAATGAATCCCACATCGACTAGAGATAAGGTCGTTTCACAATATATAAGTGGGTGCAATCCTCACCTTACAAACCGGTTTTGTAGGGTTGAGTTAGGCTTAAAGCCCACATCTAACACTTCCAATCTAATGTTCCACGAAAGGACTAAACACTTACAAATTGACTGTCACTTTATTTGGGAAAAGTTCTTGTCCGACGAAATTTACACCGAGTTTGTTGGATCAATTGATCAACTAGCATATGTGTTGTTAGTTGAATATTAAATGCAATATTAAAAGTTGTTGGTAGTATATTAAATGTATTATTAGAAGTTATTATTAGAAGTTATTAGAAGCTCTTAGAAGATTCTAGAGATCTCTTATAATTATTACTTTAAGGTTTGAGCTCTCTATAAATAGAGAAGTTGATGTACTGTTATAGTGAATTAACAAAACAGTAAAATCCTCTTTCTTTCCGATTATTCCTTTCAAGTTGGTATCAGAGCTCCCGATCTAGGGAGTCCTGCTTCCGCATTTCTTCTTTTTCGTCTTAGTTACGATTCTCACTAATGTTGTCCGAAGTGCAGCCATTTCTTTTAGTTATTGGGTTGTCTCAAGTGCCCCAAGTTGTGGTTTTGTCATTGTTGCTACTGCATCACCGTTGTCGTCGCCGCTGCTGCATCACTGTTGCCGTTGTCGTTGCTGCATCACTGTTGTTGTCGCATCACTATTGTTGTCGTTGTTGCATCCTCGCTGTTGTTTCTGCTGCATCGTCGCTGCTATTGTTGTTCCATCACAGCTGTTGTCACATTGCTGCCATCACTGTTGTTGTTAAGCTGTTGTCACTTTCTGTCTTACCTTTCATGTCAACTCCACTAAGCAATGCCGATCTTCCACACTTGCCGAATGACAACCGCCTTAATTGTCGAAATTATCAGATGCACACTAAAGGGTACAAGAAGACTCAATCATATTGAAGGAGAGCCCATTTCCCTAGATAATCCCAATTTTCAGAGTTGGGATAATGATGACTCACAAATCATTACATGGTTATGGGGATCCATGACTACAGAGATAAGTAAAAATTATATGTTCTACTATAGCGCCCACGAAATTTGGGAGGACCTTGCAACTACTTATTCTATGCGACAGGACATCTCTACGTGCTATGAGTTAGAAAGCAAGATCTTTGGTACCAGGCAAGGAACTCTCTCTATTTCAGAATATTATGGAAAGTTGAAGGGTTCGTGGATTGATTTGGACCAGTATCAAAATTTGAGGCTTGAGAATAGTAAAGATGCTATCACTCTTGCTCAATTTGTTGAACGATCTCGGATATTTAAGTTCTTATCAGGATTGAATCCTGAATATGACCCTATTAGGGCTCAGATTCTTAGAAAGGAAAGACTTCATTCTCTTTCTGAAGTCTTCTTCATTGTTCGAGGTGAAGAGGCTCGTCAAATGGTCATGATGAATGAGGCCTCCACCGAAGGAGCTGCCATGTTTTCCGGAAAGACATCCAAACCTGGGAATTCAAATCTTGCAAATATTAAACTTAGCTTAAAAGGTAAAGAAGAGCGTTGGTGTTCTCATTGTAAGAAATATGACCACACCAAGGACACTTGCTTCAAGCTACATGGAAAGGAGAAAGCTCTCAATCGTCTAGCGGAATTAAAAGGACAACCCTCAAGGAAAGCTTATCAGGCATCTTCAGATTCTGAAAATCTTGACAAGACACTTTCCTCCTCTTCAACTAAGGAAGGAATGCCTACACTACGTGCTGAGATTGAACGTCGAGAAACTCTTATGGAGTCAATAAGTAAGCCACCTTCTGGTACTTGCTCTCTAACCATGACTGGTAAGAACTTTAATTCTTCTTTTAATGTTTCTAGAACTTTATGTAAGGACTTTTCTTGACTCTAGTGCAACAGACCATATGACCCCTCATTCATCTCTTTTAACGTCATTTGTTTCTCTTTCTGATAACCACATTACTATAGCCAATGGGACCCATGTCCCAATACATGAACGTGGAAATGTTTCTCTTTTGTCATCCCTTAGTCTTAAAGATGTCCTTTATGTTCCAAAACTATCTAATAACCTTATTTCCATTCGGAAGCTTACTCATGACCTAAATTGTTCCATAACCTTCTTTCCCACTCATTGTATTTTTCAGGATCTTGCGACGCGAAAGACGATTGGAGTTGTTAAGGACCAGAGAGGGTTGTATTGCTTTAACAACTTGGAAACTAAGAATAGTATCAGTAGGCAAACAAGTACCTCTTGTCTCCAGTCTTGCATTAACAAAACACTAAGAATAGAGAAGTTGATGTACTGTTTTAGTGAATTAACAAAACAATAAAATCCTCTTTCTCTATTTATAGAGATCTCAAACCTTAAAGTAATAATTACAAGAGATCTCTAGAATCTTCTAAGAGCTTCTAATAACTTCTAATAATACATTTAATATACTACGAACAACTTTTAACATTGCATTTAATATTCAACTACCAACACTCCCCCTCAAGCTGGTGAATGGATATTTGTCATTCCCAGCTTGCATGTGAGATTTGAAGTCGCTCAGTAGGAAGACCTTTCGTGAACAGATCTGCTAACTGAAGTCCAGATGGGATGTAGGAAGTAGTGATAAGGCCACTATCCTCACCTTACAAGCCAATGAATCCCACATCGATTAGAGATAAGGTCAATTCACAATATATAAGTGGGTGCAATCCTGACCTTACAAGTCAGTTTTGTGGGGTTGAGTTAGACTTAAAGTCTACTTCTAACACTTCCAATCTAATGTTCCATGAAAGGACTAAACACTTACAGATTCCAATCTAATGTTCCATGAAAGGACTAAACACTTACAGATTGACTGTCACTTTATTTGGGAAAAGTTCTTGTCCGACGAAATTTACACCGAGTTTGTTGGATCAATTGATCAACTAGCATATGTGTAAAAAAAATCCTTAAGGCAATCTCAAATTGAATTTATTTGCTCCAAGATTGGTACATACAATTTGTATACTTCTGATATAATTTTCTTTTATAATTAACAAAGATCAACTGAGTGATAATCAATCTCATAATCTCTTTTTCTCATATTTTAGTCTAACGTGACAAATTACAATGCACAATAAATAAACAATATCCGATAATATCTTGATTAAATCTAGAGTAACTTATATTATCAGTAATCATATCCATTAAGATTAATTTTCATATGCCCTTACTATCTCTTAAAATTAGTTTAGATGTTTTCTAATATTTAATGAATTGTTTGCTCATTCAATAACCATTATGATTCAGCATTATGAATAGGGGTTAATGGTTTATGTTTTGTAACACATACGACAAAGTACATCATGTTCCTGTGTTCTCTCTACCTAAAAGCCTATAATTTCAATGGTAGTTAAGTCAAAGAATAAAAGAGAAACCGCACAGACCTAGGAGCGCAAGAATCTGGTTTTCATACAGTGTCAGCTGTAAAGAGTTAACAGCACAGCAATCTCCTTTCTCTGTAGCATACACTTTATGTAAATTCCTGATTTGAATGCACCTGAAAATTAATAAAAAATTACAAAGAGGCAACGCATCATATAACAAATTGATGCACTTAAACTGTATATCATATACCTGCTATCAAGCTCCTGTTGTTTCATGTCTAAGCTTATTGCTTCAATGGCAGGTCTGGAAGTATATTCCCTTGAAATATTCCCTTCTGACTCAGAAATCTTGCCAGATACTTTAACATTAGAACCCGAGGAACCATGTTTTACAATTTTTTTCTTCCTCCAGAAGTCCCTTTGGAAAATAAAGCTCCATGTGTACCTCCTTCCATACTCCCTCGGAAGAACCTTTAAGATGAAGGGAGTTAAAATGGTTTTACCACTTACAAGACAGTACGGAAAGAGAATTCATGGAAATAAAACAAAAAGAACATTAAGTATACTTGAAAGGAATAATTTGGAAAAAAGAAGGAAGGCTACCACTTATTTTTGTTAATTCCACTTGAAACAGTATGTCTCCAAAAGGAAGGCTAGACCCTATGTTCCTTAACCGGAAGCGTACACCCAAAAACAGCTTTATAGAAGTTGTACACTACCAAAATAAATATAATTTTAACACATCTAATGTGAAGAGACTCCTATGAGAGGACAATTATAAAAAACTACAATGAAAAAGTACACTGACTACCTAAGAGCTAATTTTACCAAAGTAACTAACAACCCGAGAACCATAACTACCTGAGAGCTAATTCTAAGAAACTAACTACCTGAGAACTAATTTTAACAGCTAACTACCTAAGAGTTAGTTAACTAACTCAGATAATTTGTTAAACTAACTACTTCAGAGCCAAACTAACACTCGTACAACATCCACACAAGCCATTAAATCACCATAAACAATGAACCACACTGCACACAATGTTAAAGGGGCACCCCACACTATAGTGTTGTTGACAACCCTTTTCTCACAATGATCCAAGAAGAAATGCTTGAATAATATCAGTTCTTTATTCATGATTAAGTTTTGCAGATTCTGTTATTGATAATTCAGTTACCCTTGTATGGTAGTTAGACATTTCGTGGGTTAGATGGACACTCGGCACTACTAGTGTTGTGGACAGCCCCTTTCTCACAATGGTTGATGAACAAATGCATGAGTTATTTCTTCATGATTAAGTTCTGCAATTTCTGTTGTAAATAACTCAGCTATACTGGTGTGTTAGTTAGATAATCTGTGGAATGTTAACTAACTGCTTGTTATTGTAAAATAAACAGTAATGTTGTATTGTAATGAATAGATGTGAGAAATAAAATTTCAGATTGACTACTCATATTCCCTGTTCTCTCCCTTTTCTTCTCTGTTTCTGTAAGAGTGTTTAGTTTGTATTCTAACAATTTCTTCTTCCGTTCCCATGTGGTGGTCTTAATGAGTCTTGTGCTTTATTACCACCTTCATCCTCCTATATGGTTGACAGACCTTGGGCGAGAGATAGTTTCTTAGATATACAATAAGAAAAAGATGAAGTTTGAAAATACATTTGGATTATGAATCACTGCTGAAAGAGCAACAGAGTTTTGAGTTTTGCTAGAGCATGAGATTAAATTCACGGGAGCACATGCTTCCTGAATTTATTGGGGACTAAATATAATCTCTTGGTGGTCCAAGTAACCATATTTGGTGCCCAAATCCAGCACAGAGGAAAAATACTGTGTGGACTCAGTCCCTTTGTGCTGAACTGTGTCTTAGTTTCCACTCGTACCATCAATTACTATGCCAACCATACAATATCTTTTTTGTTAGAATAAAGGAGTTGACCAACACAATCATCATTTCACCTTCAGATAGCATATTTCTCAACCAAATCTCCATCCCAGCGAAGAATTCAACATTGAGAGACAAATACAATGCATTCTATTCAACAACACTGAGTTTGCAGGAGATGCCAGATGAATATCTTTAGTTGCTACAACATTGTATTAGGTTGACCATTGGTCAACATCGCTAGTACTCAGTTTTTCGTGGTTCATTAGTTGTGCTAGTCTTCAACAGCTGTCACAGTAGTTGTCAGCTTTAAGAGATCGAGGAGCTTGCTGAGTAAGCCACTGTCTCCATAAATAGGGGCTATTGTACTGATATAATTATTGCTGTTCTAAGCAATGAAATAAGATCCAAATTACGTCACTATGACACCTAAATAATAACTGAAAAATCAAAACTTCAACTATTTGTTATTCAGGAAGAGAACTATTTAGAGGCATCAGATTATGAAGTGTTCAATACATAAAAACCATGGACCATTCTTCTTTCTTCAAGTTCCATGACACATAGCTATTACATAAACTAATACATCAGTAAATCGGTACAGCTTCATTTTATCTGGTAAGAAGCAATGGATTGAAAGGAGTTCCTCTAGACAGATGCAGGCTTCCAGCAAGCAGGTAAGGAAAACTCCTTCCATTCTATTCCTATTACTTGAATAGTTAAATTAGAGGATATATATTCACACAACCAAAGACATACCTTGTCAAAATAAAGTCCAATCGCACAATATAGCAGTGTATCAAGTATCATCATCAGAAGACATGCAAGAAAGTTCACTCCAGATGATTCCTGAATGATAAATATCTCAGAAATTTGGTGTAAAAAGCATGGGTTAAAATAGTAATGTTAACAACCACTCAAAAACTCACCCTCCATATGTTGCTCCAACGAAGTCCAACATGTGCACGCTCATAATCGGCAAAGTTGATCGAACCCAAAGCAAAGGCAGTAGGTGAAAGCAAAGAAGCAATAACCTTCAAGATTCTAAAGGTGGACAACCTCAATGAATAAAATATAGACTAATATATGAAAAATTCAACTACAAAAGTAACAGTTATTTAAAGGACAAGCACTCACATTGAAACTCCCTCGTCATTTACTGTGTAATATGGGAAAAAGGCTCCAAGAAAAGATAGAGTTCCAACAGCTACAGCTGTTTTAGCGCGTTTGAAAAATGTTGATATAAGGAATGAGAGCATGATTGCACTTAGCCCAAAAACAAAAAAGTATGCAAACACCAGTGTCTTATCACTATACTTGAATAAATTATACATGGTGCAAGCTGTAAGGATTCCAGAAGAAATTGCAAACTGCAAACATCAAATATAAAAAGATGAGAAAATAATAATTTCATGATCTAGGAATGGTTAGAATCAACTCATCACAGCATAGTCATACAATTATTTCCTACTGGCAACACAATTTAAGGTAAGAAAAGAAATAAATTGAGTTGCAACCAAGGTTGTCAAACTAGAGAATTTACATAAACTCATGGAAGTTCGGGTTATCGTAAATTCGTGGGAGCTTCAACTTTACATAAACTCGTGGGAACTTCGAGTTAACTTCATATAGAAGATATTAGAATGCCTATAAATGACATAATAATTTAATATTATATGATGCTATAAATAATTTTTTATATTTTTTACTGAATTATTATTATTGTTTATCTTATTATATATTTTTAAATATTTTTTTCTAATATTGTAATACTTTTATTATAAATCTAATTCACAAAAAAGAATTATTGAACTTAAAGTGGAGGCCTCAACACTTCAACATAGTAAGAGGGAGGCCCAATAGTCCAACATAGTAAAAGTGGATTAAAAATGAAAGAGCTAAAACCCAAATATGTTGTGTCTCCGGCCCTAAACCTATAGTGGAGGAAGGCAATGGGAGGAGTAAGATGGCAAAGGGTGGAGGAGAACCAAGAAACACAAAAAGGAGTGGAGTGGTGCAAAGAAGACACCAAGAGAGATTTGTTGGTGCAACAAGCGAATGTAACATCAACAACAAAACCAGCCAGATTCTTGAAAGAGAGAACCAATGAACCATGAAATTGTCCCCTAGGTGTGTTTTGAATATATCTTGACCTAGAAACAAACATAATAGGTCACTTTTGGCTACTTTCTAATGTCTAATTGAGCTCGCTAAATTGCCTCTAAACTCAATGTTTTACACAGGTTTGCTTGAGTTTACACAAGTGTTAAAAGTAGACTTTAAGCCTAATTTAACCCCACAAAACCCGCTTGTAAGGTGAGGTTTGCACCCCACTTATACATTATGAAATTGTCTTATCTCTAGTAGATGTGGGACTTTCAACACACCCCCTCACGCCGAGATATATACATCTCGTGTGTGGGACTAAAAATGAGTAGTCTAGTAGCGGCCCGATAGCAAGTGGAACAATATATCCAAGAAATCTCACTAGGATAAGCTTTTAACTATAACTCTGATACCATGTTAAAAGTGGACTTTAAGTCTAACTCAACCCCACAAAACCTGCTTGTAAGGTGAGGTTTGTACCCCATTCATATACTATGAAATTACCTTATCTCTAGTCAATGTAGGACTTCCAACAACAAACCTACTAAAAAACGATTCTACATGCATGTTGACCAAGTTTAAATGGGTGGAAACACAAACACGTCCGAGTTTACGACTTGACTTGCAATTTTGGTAACCATGTTCACAACACAAATTAATACATCAATTTGCATTGTCGTAAATTTATATCCCACCAGCAATGAAGGCAATAAATCAATAACATATTACATTTTCTAGAAGCAATAAATCAATCCTCAAGATTCATTACAATTTATTACAATTAGGGAGATCCCCGAAAAAAATTATGAACAAAAAATAATTAGAATGTGAAAATTAATATAGAAATATACAAGCTTAAGGTTGTGTTTGGATCAGGAATTTTAAAATTTCAGAGAATTTGAAATAATTCAAATTTGAATTGCTTTGATTTAAATTTCTCACATTTCTAAATATTGTTTAGAAAAATCAGTTCAAATATTAAATTTATCTTGGGAAGTGTAATTTAATTTCTACTATATCCAAAAAAAAATCAAATATACATTTAAAATTGAAATTTTAATATCAAACAATAGACCATTTTAAATATTTAACATAAAATAATGAGAGAAAAAAAATATGAAGAATTTTTTGTAGAATTTGATATTCTACAATCTTAAATAATAAAATATCCTTGACCATTTCCAACATATATTTGAGTTAATAGGAGAAAAAAGGAGGAAGAACCAGGTCCGTTAATATGCAAACCTTGACCATTTGGAATAAAAATTTTATATGGTCCCTCAAATGACCAAGTTGACATATTTGTGACACTCCACACTAACATAAAACGAATCACAAAAATCAGAAATCCATGGAGAATTGACACCACCTTGAGAAGATGTGTTGGTTGGCAAGCATACTGTTGGGAGTGACAGCATGAGTATATGGATTTAAATAAGGATTGACCTACGTGTTAGGAGTTCTTTGAAAAGGAGTGAACTGCACAGGTTGCACTATGGAAGGATCATCGTAAAGAATTGACTCGTGTGGTTGATAAGTGGCATCAATCCTATAGAAGCAATTGAAGATGACCATACTTCAAACAAATTTGGCATTGAAAATTAGAAAAGCGTCCAGTACAGCTTCAACCACACCCTTGAAGGCCATTGATGGTGCTGCCACAGATTCTCTGCTCTAGACACCACCACCTTCGCCACAGTTGTGACCAGCACGAGCATGGTCATAAGTAGGACTAGATCCAAGATTATGGGAGTTGGAGGATACGTATCCCTGGGTATAGTGAAGAGCAGTTAAATCATAGAGTACAGGACTCATGAGTAAGAAGAAGAAGCACCTCCACTTCAGCGACAGAGAGAGTATCAAACTTGTTTTCAATAACAGGAATTACTGGTGCATACTATGTTGGTAAAACTTTACCGATGGCATCAACATGTGCTTCAAGCGGAAGATTGTTACCCACAGTTGTCACCAAAGTGATAAGAATGGCATCAACTTTAAGGATGGCATCAACATGTGCTTTAAGTGGAAGAGTGTTACCCACACCATCAACGGCCATTGATGGTGCTGCCATAGCCTCTCTGCTCTAGACATCACCACCTTCGCCACAGTTGCACCAGCACGAGCATGGTCAGTAGTAGGACTAGATCCAAGATTACGGGAGTTGGAGGGTACATATCCCTGCGTATAGTGAAGAGCAGTTAAATCAGAGAGTACATGACTCATGAGTAGGAAGAAGCACCTCCACTTCAGCAACAGAGAGAGTATCAAACTTGTTTTCAATAACAGAAATTACTGGTGCATACTCTTGTGGTAAAACTTTAAGGATGGCATCAAAATGTGCTTCAAGCGGAAGAGTGTTAGCCACATATGCAAGCTCATCTTTGATTTGAGTCAAAAACTCTCACATAGTCTTACTGTCAACAGATACATAACGAAGATCACTATAAGGATGATGAGCACATGCTTTCTTCTGAAGTTGAAAGTACTCATGAACCAATAATGAAAGAGAGACTTCACTTCAATAACGTTCATTGAAGCCAAGTAAGAAACATTTGATCCTGAACTTCCCAAGCTTCATATGCAGGACTCACACAATCAACATCGTGATCTTGATCAAAGCATACGAGAGGAATAGTAGGATTAACAATGTGATTAAAGGCGATGTGATTTAATAATGAGCTCAGTTTGTTGACACCAACAAAGATAGTTGGAGCCATCAAGTTTTTAAGCAAGGGAAGTGGGAAACTAAGGAGCGAAAGCATTGGGATTAGTGGCAACCATGTAGAGAAAAGAAATTAAAGATCACCACTAGAATGGAAGACTCCATATAGCATCGTAGAGAAAGAGAAACTGATATAATATTTTATTATTTATATGATGTTTAGAGCTGAATGCAAAGGAGCATTTATAGTAGCTAGCCTTGAAAGCAAAAAAGAATGAAAAACCAAAAAACAGATTCACCAAAAAGCTCAGCAGGAAAAAACAAACTAGAGGGAAACTAGTAACAAAAACATATAAAAAGGGAAAAGAAAACCTTTTACATTCTTTACTCTAATATATCGTAATATCATGTAAAATATAATTCAAAAAATAACAGCAATCCTCAACATTACAAGGACATGACCAGATCTTCATTAGTCATGGGTAAGGTCTGACCATCTCTATCACTAGTTTATCTAATTTCCAGTCACCCTATACTATCCAACTTTTTTCTTCATAATAAAAAATCTCATTGGCGTAAGGAAAGTGTGTTCATGACGATCATGTCTATTTTTGATAACTGCTTCGTTTTCTGATCTTTGGCTTACTTTACCAAGGTCTTCCAAAGAGTCTAATTCTCAGTCCCTGGAGCAATAAATGGTTTAAAATGGAGCTTGTTTGGAAAGTTCAGATCTACTCCTCTGCCGTTTGGATTTATAGATAATCCTACGTATCTTTATTTGTACTCAGCAAGCAATCAAGTATAGTATTGTAAACTTACTAGTTTATGTTGATGACATAATCATAGAAAGTTCCCAGGCACTTATATAGCAAATTGTCAATATCTTTCCATACACTATTCCATTGTTTTTTTTTTGAGTTGACAATGTCTAGGTTGTATAAACTTCTCAACAAGCACTTTTGGTACTAAAAGAAAAAAAGGGTGGTAAATTGAATATAGCAATTATTGCTTGAAAAAAAAATTGAAGGGGATGGGACCACAATTTCTCCACTCAATTTTGACTCCCTCCACCTCCCACCCATTCACAGGCAGAAAAATTGGGGGAATTTGAGGGATAGAGAAATTTTTATACTAATTAACTATCCTTAACTAATGGTTTTATTTATCTATTTAAGTGTATAAAAGTTCAACATCCTATTTCCCTCCCCTCCCTTTGTGAACTCAACAAGGTGTCCTCTCATTTCATTCCCCTTCTTTAAAACCAAACAATGCATTAGGGTAGAGTAGCTTTCAAGTTTCATTCTTGAATTGGAAAGCCCAATTCATTCATCCTGATAATGAGCAAAATTGTAAACATTGAAAAAGAAAAGAAAGTCCTATAGCATATGGAAAAAGAATAAATGTACCTGCAATGCATATGTGATAAACCAAGAAAGATGAAATATACCATCTTTCAGGCCCATCATATACAGTCCTTCTTTAATCTTCTGTTCCTGAAATATTACATCAATAAATTGAGAGATAAAAACAAATAAGAGATGACGGCTCTAAATAACTGACAAATTATTAGAAATAATACTAAAAAATAAAAAAGGGAGGATAATAAAGGGCCTTAGAATTCTTTGTGGAAATCTAGTGAAAGAGGATTTGCCCAACTCTTATAATTATAAAGAGTATTCTAGGCATATTCTTATCCACTGTAGGATATCTTAACAAACATTTCTTATGCCTAGAAGTGGACTTCTAGTGCATTAAATTTGCAAGACTGCACATCTGCTATTAGCACAAACTAAGATAGGATAGGCCACTGTATCGTATTATGAAAAACAGACTAGGCCTAACGCATTTCCAAAATCTAGCTCTAGGGAAGAGGATTTTCCAAATCTTAAAAGAGATATTCTTGCCATTTTGTGGGACATTTAACAAAGAACATATGTAAACCAAAAAGCACTACTAACAAAATAATCAAACCTTTTCAAACACGGAATAACTGATTAGGCGAGAAATTGGATAGAGAAACCCCAATAAGTACCTACACATAAAAGTCTTCATTAAAAATAATAGCTTGTTTGAGATATAATCTAATAATATTCTAAACATGATATAAAAGTTTCCAAGACAAGCTTACAATATTCCCATTACTTTCTTTATGATTGACTGAAACTGGTCGTCAGTATACTCTCGCGTGGGAAATGGAACAATTCGTATGTGAGCAGGGTTAAACTGAGTCCATGGATTTTTTAAAGAGAAATTAGAGTTATTGAAGCCTGGAAGAGGAAGGTCCAGACTTTCAGCATTCAAATTTAAGTCAGACTGCTGCGCTATTAATATTATGAACGAATCAACCATTTGCTGGAGCTACAGAACCAAAACATATAAATGCATTAATAATGTAACAAAGTATAGATATCAAATTCACAAATAGCCGCGATGAAGATGGAAATTTATAACATAGGAAAGCAAGGAAGGACAGAAGAAAGCAAGACTCCCTCATTCCCACCAGTTGAATCAGCCCAAGGCCTTTCTGTCTAAGGCAAACTATACCATTTCTAGCTTTGCATCCTCAATTGCTCCTTATATACTGAATTAATACTCCACATTAAGGACCCAACCCACAATTCTTCATCCCCACTAAATGTGGGTATGTTTAGCCTCCTCCATCATTGTTGCAGTTGATGCAAGTTCAATCCAAGTTTTTCACCTGTACCCCACAAATTCATCTCCTGTAAATGCAGAATCTCTAGAGCCACCTTGTATACATGTATTCATTTTCTGCATCAACTGCACCATCATTGCTTCAACTCTCCTAAGTGCCTCATGATCAAAACGTTGGATTAAACTCAGATTTCCAAGGCCCTCTCTCCATAGTTTTGATCCTCCCTTTCATTTCCTTCCCACAATCAAATTTGTCTTTTTGCGTATTAGCTAGGATGAGAATTACCAAATGCGACACTCCAAAACTGATGGATAGTTTTTCCTTAATTTGAATAGCCTAACTACAACTACTAAATTATTTTTTTTTATCAGCACTATTTAACTATAAATATGGGTTTAGGTCTAACTCAATGCTCCAAAACCATCTTCTAAGGTGAAGGTTGGCCCCATTTGTATAATCTATTTAAGTCATTTGTATTAAGATCTCCAACAAACACTCTTCAAGTCAATGAATACACATTTCGAACGTGCAACTAGACATTTTAAATGTGTGACTAGCCACTTCGAACTTGCAGCTAGACATTAGTGGGTGATAGACAGCAACTTAATAGCAACTAGCACAATAGGCCAATAACCATCACTAGGATAGATTATAATACCATGTTAGAATTAGACCTAACTTAATCCTACAAAACCAACTAGTAGAACGAGGGTTATCCCTTGCCTATACACTTTATTAAATCATATTTGTAGTAGATGTGAGATCTCCAACACTGAGTAATTTTGTCACAATGACTCATAGGCATAATTCCCATCTAGGTTCCTATTCCTTTTACAACACATTTTAGTAATTGGGTTCCTCGTCCCAACACAAGAAATATTACACTTTCCAAGTTCCAACTACCGCAATATATAGACATAAAAAATAGGTCGGAAAGAGACAAGAACAAATAAGAAATTGAATGAGAATAAAGCAACATACAGTCAAAAACCCACTGATGCTGTATTGCATTGTCGGTATAGCACTAACACCGAGTTCCAAGTCATTAAGAAAAGGACCATTGGTATCCATTATTGTTGTAACATCAGGAAAACCAGAGAAAGCCCATGTATGATTGAGGCGTATGCTATAATCAAATGATTGAGGGCCTTGTTCATAAAACACGATTGCTCCTTTAATTTTTGGAGTTGAACAATTCCTAAATGGGTAGAAGAGAAACAAAGAAAAGTAATCAGTTAAACAACCATATGAATAAATGCATCATTTTCATCTATCATGTCACTGGCTAATTAAATTACAGTAAAGACATCACTAAAGCTAAAAAAATGATATAATCTACGGTAGTCATATGAATAATTTCAATTTTTAACAGAAATATGTATATACGAGAAAAAGAAAGCAACTATAATAGGGGAGAAAAGAGGGTGGAAAACAGTGACTAATTTTTATTCCACGTGAAAAATATATAACAAGAGATATGCATCATGATCACCCAACATAGACATCTATGTATTCATTCAACATAGTAAAATAGAAGCAACCACAAATTAGTACACTAAACTAAAAATCCAAATTTCAACTAATAGCGGAAGCTTTATTCATTTGATAGGAGAGATTATTTGCAAGAAAAAAACACACAAGAATCCAAACTGATGATACCCCAGAATACTAATAACAAAATATATAATCTATGAAGCAACTTAAATCTCAATATCGAAGAACTAAGTATGTAGATAAGGTAGAGAACATGAAGAAGAAAAATTATACTACCCAAGGAGACTGTCTCCAATAGAGCAATTGGGAAAAAGAGACAGAAGAGAGTAAGTATTATTGTGCAGCTATCCAAGGAGACTGTCTCCTTACAACTGAGTTAAGTCAATAAGAATAAAACCTAAATTGCTATCCACAAATGCAGCATTCCCAAATGCATATAAATCAGATACTACCCAGACTATTAATATATTAATGGCCCTAATAATAGCCAGCCTGTCATTTCTTTCTCCCTGCATACACCTGCCACTCCATTTCCTGGGCTGGACCTCTCTCAGCTATGCCTACACCACTAACAAGATATCTCAAAAATTTCCTACATTGGTTTGTTAGTATCCTTCCTCCCTTCTGGTATGTAACAAGAAATGTTTTATTTACCTTGTACCCACTGCAACATATATAAAAAAACAACATATCACTCCAGCAGGTTTTATTGCCAAAATAGCAAAAGGAATTTACCTTGCTTGATTGCAGGTGCCATAAGCATCAGAGCGGATGTAGGTTTCCAACTCTACCTCATCTTTGTATACTCTACTAACATGCTGCATAAAGGTATCAAATTTTAGTTGACTTGAGTCAAAGAACAGAGAATATACTTATCTGCTTAATGTAAAAATTCATAGAGAAATAAAAAAAAAAAAAAAAAAAAAAAAAAAAAAATTTATATAAAAAAAAAAAAAAAAAAAAAAAAAAAAAAAAAAAAAAAAAAAAAGTAAGAGAATTTGTTTGATGATGCATTTAGTTGCAAGAAGATACACCAAAATAAAGGGGAATGAATTAATTTACCAAGGTAAATTAGCAGCAAAGAAATAAAGGTACGACTTAATTATATTTAGTAGGACAATACTTCTGTATAAAGGCATTGGGAATTTGTAAATTACTTTTTTCTTTAAAATAACCATCACTGAATTTTTTTTTCAAATTGTTGTCCTTCCTAAAAGGAAAAACATTGAAAGGGCTGGTTTGATGCTCTGAGAAGCCTTTCTAAGAAAATAGCAGTCACTGGTTAACATTTTTTATACACTAGTTAACTTGTTTTAAATACCAAGATTACTATTTTTACAATAAGATACAGAGATGCACATCTTTTTTTTAAATTTGTGATTTGATCCGTACCAGATAAGTTAACAAAAAATTATAAAGAATTTTGTATAGGTCCAACATAGTAGCTCTCAAAACATGAGGAATGATATGGCTTCACAAGAGGGATAGAAGATCCATGCATCAACCACCATGTTGTTAAATAACTGAGACAGTGCCACCATCATGCGATATCTTGGCTCTTTGGACCCTTAAGCCATTCACCATCCGTTATTTGCCCTTACATGGCATTGTCCACCATGGAACTCAAGATTCCATGGCACCCATGGCAAAACTCCCCACTTTTTGCTATTCTGTACCCATTTCTTTCTTTTGCTGCGTATTCTCAATCTGTTGTTATTCATTTCTTCCGATGTTTCTCACCTCTCTTCTTTTGTTTTCTCTGTTGTTATTCTCAATGTGGCTATTCTGGTTCTTCATTTGTTCAACGTACGCTTTGTTTTCCAAAAATTTCAGAATTTAGAACTGTATTTTAAAATTTCAGAATCATGTTGTCACCAATCATTTTTCACTTATAGGACAATGTCAAGCACCCAAAATCAAATTCTTTTGCAATTAGTGATTTTTTCTTGGATTTTAGTGTTATTTTTAACTTATTTATGCTATTTTTAAATTACTTTTGCAGTTTTTTAGTTTTTACACATACATATTTTTACCGCCTGCCACAGTTTTCACCATGGGACGCCATGCTATCAACCATATGTACATGGCAGCTTTTAGACTCACCACTATAGACCACCTTTCAAGATTAATAACCTTGACTACCCACTGACTTTGGGACCTAATACCCATCTATACTCAATTGAATCAAAAAAAACAAAGTCAGCTGCACAAGATGAGAAATTAGAGAATTCTTTATATACTTTTTTCTTCTCAGCTTGTGGAAAATATCTCTCTTAAAAAATATTAAAAAAAAACACTTTTCATTTACATATCCAGAAGAATTCAAGTTGTATCCCAATTGTATCCTAACAAAATAGAAAATATATAAAAAAGTTGGATACTTTTCATATATGTATCCTGAAATATTCTCAATGTGACGTAGGTGTGACACCAATACTTCACAATTTTTGGAGTATTCAAATGTCAGGGTATAAAATGAAAAAATGCAAAACGTAAATTGTATTTTATCATAGATCTTCTTCATAATCTCTCAACTTCAATCTTATAATTATTTTTCTTAGAAGCCATTATTATGAGCTTAAATCAAAATGCACTTAAATATCCTTGTTGGAAAATACTTCCTCATGGAATTTCATGTTCCAAAATACTAGTGAAGGCAACTAAGCAGTCCATTGCTCTTACAAGTGACAAAAAGAAAGATATAAAAGGAACATCACGCACAGATAGAATGGTAAAGAAGCCAAAGTAATATCAATTCAAGTCTGATAATTTGAAATAACATTTGCAATGGATGAAAGACCCATTGACTAAAACAAGAACCAAAAAGAATTAAAAAGGTTTATCAAATACTCGTCATGAAGATGAAAACTAAAGATGAAGAGCACAATGAGTTCAGCTTCCAGGGCAGTGCCAGCCACCACCAATTTCTCCAAGTTTCATATCATGAATCATCTTCATCACTGAAATTTCGAAACTGTTCTGTTTTCTTTCTCCCGTTTTCAAACATGGAGGATAACTTCATACGCCCCTGGAAATGTCTTGCCCCTTCCTTGGAACAACCATCATTGATTCCAAAGCCAACTATGTATTTCCTTCAAGCTTTGGCAAATGGAGCTGTTTATCTGTCATTATCCCAGTTACCTACACTGTGTAGGAAAGGGGATCGTTTGGCTATTGCAATTCCTGAAGATCCTTACAAAGAAGGTTTACCATGATGTAAACGTGTTGTTAGTTGAATATTAAATGTAATATTAAAAGTTGTTGGTAGTATATTAAATGTATTATTAGAAGTTATTAGAAGCTCTTAGAAGATTCTAGAGATCTCTTGTAATTATTACTTTAAGGTTTGAGATCTCTATAAATAGAGAAGTTGATGTACTACTTTTTGTGAATTAACAAAACAGTAAAATCCTCTTTCTTTCAGATTATTTCTTTCAAGTTAGTTCTTTTGAAGCTGGGTCTTTTGAATCTCTTGAATCATTTTTTGTACCTTCCAAAGAGGAACTATCTCATTCTGACAATACTCTCTGTTTTGTTAATTCACAAAAAACAGTACATCAACTTCTATATTTATAGAGATCTCAAACCTTAAAGTAATATGTCTTTGCCCACTTCCACAAACATATCTTTTTGAATGTGCCTACTCCATTTCCACATAAACGTTACTCCTCACAAAATACCAAATGTGAAAAATATTCAAAACAAGAGATCTCTAGAATCTTCTAAGAGCTTCTAATAACTTCTAATAATGCATTTAATATACTACCAACAAATTTTAATATTGCTTTTAATATTCAACTAACAACAAAACGGATACTTACTCATTTTAACTCAAACCACATTATTTGAATTCCCAAAGCACCTAACCCAAATGAGATTGGAAATTTTCATCCCATTGCTTTAGCTAATTTCAAATACTGCCATGTTTTAGCTGACATCTGGAACAGTACAAATAGGATCAAGTTTGATAATTTGATCATGCCATATCAGCATATTAAAAACAGGATATTTTCTGCAATTAATGGAAGTATGAACTCTCTTATGTCTGAATTAAAAGTTTGAAAAGCTTTTGCTGTTACTTGCAGGTCAAGAATACAGAAAATATCACTCAAGTTAACGAATATCCTCCAATTTATGGATCGGTTAACTGCAACACTGATGGCACCTTCTTAAAGCAAGGGAATTTATCAGCTTGCGGTTGTGTTTTGAGGAACTCTAACGTTGAGAATATGGGATGCTTTTCTATTCCTCTTCAGGTTGGCAATAATTTTGAAGTTGTCGGACTGAAATAGACTCTTTACACGTTGTACATTTTTAAAATGACAATATGTTAGTTCCTTGTAGATTTCTATGACTTATCCCTTAGCTTCTCACATATTTCTTGAGGATAGTGTCAATAGCCTTCTTTAAAATAAAAAACAAAAAACAGCCAGAATTCTTAAGGTGATCTATTAGTTTCTATGTTTGTGTCACAAAGACTATCAAATACCACCACTGACAGTCGGAACCAAAATAGGCTATGTACTAAGATATAGGCTACAATATATCATATTTCGTTTTAAAACCAATTGTCATTAAGCAAAGTTACCAATAAATATATAAGTTGTGCTCCAAAAATTGAGGAAAGCAATGTGAAACTTCCCAACAAAGAACGAAGGCTGAAAAAATATCCAAAACTGGGGTTTAAGTGTGCAATTATGCATGACACAAGGAGAACTGCATTCAAGCACTCAACCATAGCAAAGCTTAAGCTTGGAAGAGGGTACATTTCATCAAATGGAGGAATCAAAGCAAAATACTTCCCCTTCACATGAGCGACAAATTAAGCCTAGAAAATCAGAAACTATTACACAGTGAATGAATGGGTACCTTCAAGAGTGGAAATTTTATTGACACTACGTCTATCAACAGCTTCGTCTCATCAGTATCAGGCGCAAAAGCTAAATACTCTCCCTTATCCAACAAGGATTGCAAAACCATTGGAAAGTTGGGTGATATGTCTTTGCCCACTTCCACAAACATATCTTTTTGAATGTGCCTGCTCCATTTCCACATAAACGTTACTCCTCACAAAATACTAAATGTGAAAAATATTCAAAATTTCCCTCCATATAGACCAGTTTCCGAAAATCATTTCCATTCACTTTTACTTGATCAATAAACGAATATTGAAAACAAAATTCGAAATGAATATTAGAAAAACAAATTAAAACCTTCTACGGTCCTCCATACAACACAGGGACAGAGAAATAATTAAAACACACTCACACGGTAACAATGAGCAATGAACAAAAACACTCACGGTTGAGCAGGATGAATTTGTGTATCCTCTTTCGTCCTTACAGCGACTAACAGCAATAATACAATCGTAGGGAGCAAAATCTGCCACGGATTGAGCGATATGGATAAGAATTCCGGTATTCATCATATTGAAATGCACTTGAAAGAAAAACCGACAAAAAAACACACACTAAATCCTAAACACGTCTTTAAAACAATATGTAAATGCGTATATATACCATAAAAGAAACATTATACTGCATTACATAACCGGAAAAATAATCAATAACGTTTATCAAAGCCAAAAAAAAGTCAACCATTAAAAGAAACTAATAAAAGTCTAAAAATCAAGAAAACATCATCACGCACAAGAAACCAAACGCACGGAATCGTTCAAATTAAGCAAAGGATCAAAGTCCTAAAACAGATAGAGTGCGTTTGTGCGTGTAAGGAATAAGTGTGTGTGTGTGTGAGTGAGAGAGAGAGAGAGATAAAGAAAGAAAGAAAGAAAGAAAGAAACATGTAAAGAAAAGAGAAAGTTGAAAGTGAGGAGAAGAGAATGCAAGAAAGAACCTCGGCGGCAGTGACGAAAGGATGACGAATTTTGAGGAGGCAGTTCTTGCGGAGCATGACCTTCAACTGCCTCCACGCAGCTCCCATGGCTGCGAAACCCTAGACGAAGAAGCGATGCGGTTGTGGTTGAGAGAGAAAGAGATCAAAAAACCAAAGAACGAAGGAAGAAGAAGAAGTGTGCAGTGTTAGTACTCTCCACGTTCAACTCTCTCTCCCTCGTAATTTGGCTATAGTGGGTGAAGGTGGAGGCTTAAACGGACAATACCAAGACCCACCAGCGTCTCTTTCTTTTTTTCCTTTCTTTTTAAACTATGTAATTAATTACTATTATTCCGCGCCTGCTTGCGAAAAGTGCAAGGAAACCAAACAAAATATCGGATAAGTGTGAGAATATTTATTTATTTATTTTCGAAATAATGGAGGAAACTAATTAATTAATTGAAGTGTTCTGAGCAGGAGTGGGGTCTGTTACTAGCCTCGAATTTGTCATGCCAGGGTTTGGTTGAGATTTGGCGCGCCGGTCTCGTCTTCTTCTCGCGAGAAAACAAAACGAACGAAAGAATGCAAACGGTATTATCTTGACAAAGTCAGAGTCTCAAAGGGCTGCACCAAAAACAATAATAAATGAGATATTTCATTCAAGATTCTTTTCTTTGACGGGTTTTTCTACTGTTTACCGATGAAGCACACTATGGTGTGAGAAATTTCGTAAAGCGGTTATTCTAAGCAACTTAGTACTGCACCGGATACTGTTACGCTGACATCTCAAAATAACCTTTTTTGTTTTGTGGCTTATACAAAATCTAATTTAGTTTTTGTTTTAACGGTAAGTCTTTGAATTTTAAGTAATTTTGTTAGTCCATATATA
>Ga0214543_1000361_pt1 | contig 73447 bp, 75 predicted proteins | sample CNSS2metaG_FD_160094 | JGI IMG/M metagenome (GOLD analysis project Ga0214543, IMG submission 160094) | Root nodule microbial communities from cowpea collected in UCLA plant growth center, Los Angeles, California, USA - CNSS2 | ecosystem: Host-associated > Plants > Roots > Nodule | place: USA... | reverse complement strand
CCCTCTTTCTTGGCTTAATAGGGTGTCAATTTTAAAGTATAAGTGGTGAAGTGAGAAAATCCTTGATTTCCATAAATATCCTCTTGCATTATGGGTCCATTCAAAGGTTTGTGATTTCTTCATCAAATAGATAATGAGTTTCATCTTTGGACAAGTTTTGAGAGAAATAGGGACAATAATATCAGTCGTTGCATTTCATTTAGATTTTTTTCGAGATGCACATATCTATCAACGCTTACCATTTATTAGGATTTTCTTGTATCCTTCTATGTTAGCATAAAGTTGAGGAACACAAAAGCGTATTTTTTTCAAGTTCAACCTCATGTTATATTTCTGTATCTCATAAAAGGCTTCTTTAAGGTTTTCTACATGTCAATGAAATGAATCAGACATCACCACCATTTTGTCAATGTAGACCTCAATGTTCATGCCAATTTATCTTTTAAAAAATAGTATCATCATTAAAATAGTATCATCATTAAAATAATATCAAAATTGGTGACAATAATCATTATACCATTATAGTATTACATCCCTCGCCTGCAGTTTGGAGTTTGTGATGATGCCGGGTTGATCTTTAAGCTAGCCATGTACCACTTATCCCTCGTGTTCCCATTAACATGCATAGTTATTATGTTTTTCTTCATCAAAGAGAACAACGTGGCAAGGTGAGGTGTTAAGACAATTACACTCAAGGCATCAAGCGAAGGTTTTCCAATGAGTATGTTGTGCAATTTTTTTAATTTTGAGATAGTTTACGTTCCCTTCTCTAGTTTTGGTGCCAACCCTTTCACTTAAGAAGTCAACATGTCTGATCATCATATGAATATATGAAACTTTTTGACAATATCAATTGATTAAACTTCTCCAAATAGAGTATATCTACCAAACTCCCTTGTTTAACCAAAGTTTTTGTAACAACAAAGTTGGCTACCTCTATCTTGATGACCATAGGGTCATCATATTGTGAGTTTGTGACCAACATCAATAAAGGTTATAGGCAACCTATTTCTCATTGGTCTAGTTACTACAATGTTAACTACAAAATGCAAAAATGTTCCCTACAAATAGAGTTTGAGGTTCCTCAATCACAAATCCTCTATTTATATTAATTATTACTCCCATGAAGAGGTTAGGTTTTGCCCTATTATTGTCTTATTCTTTTGACAGGGTGATCTTGTCAATGGTCTTCTTGAGGATCTTTTAGGTGGTCATCCTCTCTTCTTCTTGGGTGGTATTCTCTTTCCCATTTATTGTAATATTTTTCATGAATCTAACATACAACTTGCTTGGAGAACACTTTGACTTTATCTTTTAAATTTACACATTCTTCTATTGCATGTTTGTAACTTTGAGGGAGAGAGCACCCTTTAAGATGTTGGGATGAGCTTGGCATTTAAGGTTTTTTCGAGGATTCATGTCATATTGGAATTTAGTAGTTTGTAATGTGTGAATTGAGGTCCTCGTGGTTCACTAAGATTTGTCATATGTTGGTTCGTATGACCTCAATATATGATTTCTTATTCAGGGAGTCTTTATTTGGACTTGACTGCAAAAATCCCTAAATTCCTCCAATTGCATAAACTTGGTGGCTCTTTACCTTAGCTCATCTAGATTTCAAATTCATGACTATTAACTCAACTTTTCATTTGCCCTTAGAGTAACAAAACCTAAATGATCCCCCTAATGTAGTAGGGAAAATCAAGGTTGTCAAACTCGAGAGTTTACGTAAACTCGTGAGAGCCTAGTAAACTCAAATCGTAAACTCGTAAGAGTTTACTTCACAAGGAAAAAAATTAATTTATATAAATAATATCCTAATTCAAACAAGTCCATAAAATTATATAGCTAAAAAGTATTTGAAATAAATAAGTTCATACAAATACTGTAAAACATAAATTCAAATATCAAATGTCTATGTGTAATCATCTAATCCTCTAATGATATCATCATCTCCATCATCATCATCATCTTCATCCAACTCCTCCCCTGATGAAACATGTGCATCCTCATTGGCATCAAAAGTTATGTTATCAAGATCAAGAGCATCTAGAGCTGGATCTGTTGTTGGTCCATCTAAGGGAACATTTTGAACATCAATTTCACCTTCAGCTTGCTTAATCTCAACAACATCATCTGCCTCTTCAGTTATCCATTCATCATCTGATTCAATGTCATCAAATGGTAGAGCGACAGTTTTTTGAATTTGTCTACTTTTGAACTTCAAGTTATACATCACATAAACTAAATCATTCATTTTTTTCTGATGCAAACGGTTCTTCTCTTTGTATGAACCTAAAACGAAATATTAAATTTTAGTAGATATAAACCTAATAAAGAAAATTATAAATTATAAATAATTTAAATTACCATCTCGAATGAGCTCCAATTATGCTCACAACCCGAAGAACTATAAGTCAAGCTTAGAATTCCAATAGCAAATCTCTTCAACTCCGGAGTTGCATCCCCAAACATCTCCCAACATTCACCAGGATTTAATGCTTTCTTACATTCATTTGCATCTTCCATTCCAAGAAGACCTCTAGCAAAATGAAATTGAACAATTTGCAAATTAGTTTTTCTTCTTTCTGCAATATATGGCACCAATCTTCTCATGCACTCATACAATCCTTCTTTAACCTCTTTACCATCATCACATCTAAAGTTAGGTTCATAGTGGAAGTAGGGGTTGAGAAAATAGGCAGTTGCATGCAAAGGCCTATGAAGTTGACTATCCCATCGAGCATCAATTATTCTTCAAACCTCTTCATAACTGCATTCAATAGCAAACAAATTTCAGACATAAGGAATTAAACTTTTAATAAGTTAAAGTTTGGAAGTTTACCTCTTCTAAATATTGTTCAAATTGGACCTAATCTTTTCTTTTGCGTGGTCCATCTCTTCATAAATGAAACCCATTGCGGGTTTTACATCTGAATCCACCAATCTTAAGACCACCATAAGAGGGGCAGTAGCCTTCAAGCATGTGGAGACATTCTTCCAAAATCGGTTGTCTAATACCACGCATTCTATTCTTTTCCCCTCTTGTGAAGTTCCAAATTTGCTTATCTTCCACTCATCATAGTGAAACATGGTCAATAATGATGCCTTCAATTCAAAAAGACAACCAAGAGTCAAATATGTCGTGGCAAATCTAGTCACACCTAGTCTTATCAAGTCTCTACCTTTAGTGAACTTTTTCAACAACGAAATCAACATTGTTCTTCCATAAATGTGAATGGTAATCCTTCTTCCCTTCTTGATTGTCAATTCATGGACCTTCAAATTCTTTTCAAAATCTTCAAAGATCAAATCAATATTGTGTGCAGCACATGGAGTCCAATACAATCGTTCTCTTTTTTGCATCAACAAATCTCTAGCTGCCTTGAAATTTGCAGCATTATCAGTGACAACTTGAACTATGTTTACTTCTCCAACATACTCAACAACATCATCTAACATCTTAAATACTTTATCACATGTTTTTGAAATGTCTGAGGTGTCAAGTGAATAAAGAAAAATCGTCCCTTTAGGACTATTCACCAAGAAGTTGCAAATAAAACGTCTTTTTTTGTCCGTCCAACCATCAGACATAATGGTACAACCAGTTCTCTTCCACTCCTCCTTGTATTCTTCAAGCATTAAATTTGTTTTGCTCACAGCTTGTTTCAAGAGGTTCTCTCTAATATCATGTATTTACCAATCATTTCACACATCTTTGCAAATGTTGAATTTCTAATCACATTGAAAGGAATGACACTAGTGTAAAAGACTTCAGCCACTTGAGCATCAACCTCTTCTTTGAATCCTTTTTTCATCATTTGATTTATAGTTGCTTGGATCCACCATTTACTAGCATTGGCAACTGATTGTTTTCCTTTAAAGCCAAACAACCTATGTCCTCCTTCAACAGTTTCACTTTCTTCATCTTCTTCATCAATGTTATTCAACTTTCTTCTCTTTAATGTTGCATGCTTAGCTTCTACAACTATCTTTATCATCAATTTTTTTATTTCTTTCGAAACAAAGGCACAAGGTCAAAATCCTCCCTAGTTCCAGCAAGATCATGTTTGAATCTAAATATCCCTCCACTCAAATTCTTTGAGCAATAGTTACATTTAACTTTTCTACCATTGCCATTAATATCAAACCCGTGTTTCCATCCAATATCAGACTAGTTCCCTAGAGCATTTTTACTTCTACTCTTGATAGATGAGGATGCACTTGGATTAGTATCCACTGAATTTGAAGCATTTCCAGACACAATGGTCTAAATTTTCACTACAAAATTAACATATAAAAAAATCACAACTAAACTAAACCTATCTATCAAAGGCTTAAATAAAACTACAATTATTTTAAAAAAAATTAAGTAAATCATTCTAATTATAGGTAACAAGCCTGGATGAGCTACCAGGGATAGATCACGCGACGCACTGCACTGCGGTTGCAGAGAGGAGATGCTACCAACGTTTGACGCCGAGATGGTGGTCGACAACGACGAAGATTGTCATAGACCAAGACGTGACAGCAAGGCGAGACGACAACGAGGCGAAACGACAGCGAGGCGATGCGAAGAGTGACGGGACGCGAACTTGAACGTGAGCGCAGTGGCAACCTCCACACGTGACGGCGACGATGATTATCACAAACCATGACACGACGACGAGGCGAGATGACGGCAAGGTGAAATGACAACGAGGCGATGCGAAAGGGAACGTGATGCGAGCTGCGATAGAAGCAAACAGTGACAGGACACGAACACGAACGCGAGCACGGTGGTAACCTCCAGACGCGACGGTGACTACGGCTACCAAGATCTCCAGACACGACGAGAGCTTAACACACAGAGAGGGCACACGATTGAAAAATTTGAAACCCAAAAACCCTAAATCGCGTTTCAAAATCATGTCAGATCTCCCAAACGTCATCGTTTTTGTTTCAGTTTTTTCACTCATTCAAACTCGCACAAACGTTCCAAACTCTCGATTTTGCACGATTCTAATGAGCCTACTTCCGATTCCACTGAGTTTACATCAAAAACGAGTTTGCTTCCGAGTTAACTCAGAAGCCATGTCTAGAATCGCAAACTCGTCCGAGTTAATGAGTTAACTCGCGAGTTTGATAACCATGGGGAAAATGACTCAGGATCGAATCATGGTACTTATTACGTCTAGCTTGTATAATCAAATCTTGCTAAAAAGAAAATAAAAGAAAAAAAAGGGGGAAAATAAAATTAAAATGAAATAAGAAAAGTGAAGCGTTTATTGAATTGAAACTAACCTAAATGCATGAATGCAAATATGCCATGAATGTAATGCATGGTTAAAATCTAATGGAATGAGGGATGGTGAATTGAATCTAAAATGGAATGAAAATGAATCTAAGTGAATGCGTAATGCACGACCAGTTTATGAAAATGCAAGCTGAAATTATCTAAAGCATTCTAGAATGAAGGTGAATGAGAGCACCATGAATGCAGCACTAATATAGAGGATAGTGTGCATGAGACCCTATGGCAGCATAATTGGATCTGTGATAGTAGAAAAATGTGGATGCACAAATGCTTTATATGAACCTAGCATGATAATGAATTAATAAAGCCCAGCTCATGACAATAAAATCAAATTGAACAAAAATCCATAAAGTATATAACATGAGTGATTTCAGCATAATACAACAGCAGAACTTGCTTTGTGATATCTCGTAACTTGGTGTCCATTTTGGGGTCACTTGGTTCCGAAAAGGAAACATTAAACTGTGAAAAATTCACCCATGTTCAATCACTAACTCGGCAACTCAACAACTTAAACTGAATTTAAACTTGGAAAACACTAAAGGAAATCTGAATTGCTGCAAAATTTAAAGGCAAAAAACATAAAATGGAATTTAAAACTGCTGAAATTAAAGACAAGAAAACTTAAAATGCAATCAAAGCTTAAATAATCAAATTCAAAGTTGGAAATCAGAACTGAAATTTAAACCAGTGAACTTCATTGAAATCAACAAAGTACACGAGATCAAGAAGAGTTTTGAAATTAAGATGGAGAAGAGAGTCTCACTTAACCTAATCTCGGCCACTTTGTGCTCGTGATTGAACAAATGAAACTGCCCAACACACTAGAGGAGAAGGTCGCTTTGTGCTCATCAAAGAAGAGGAAACCCCCTTACAATTCACTCTCTCTCCCTCGCTCACAAGAACGCTCAAACACGAACATGAACCCTAGCCTCTCGCCATTTCTCTCTCGCGCACTATTAGGGTTTGCCAATGAAACCTTAATTCTTGCCCTTTTAAACCCCTTACCAAGAAAAATCAGAAAAACGAAATTAACCTAACCCATTTTTGCTTCCCTGCTCTTCAAATCAAACTTACAACATTGAAAACCCCTTTTCGTTCGTCCATCATGCCACTCTTCAATTTGATCACACATCAACCTTCAAATTGCCTTCATCCATCACGAATCATCAATCAAAACATGATCTAGCACTCGCGCCTCAGATTTTAGCATCAACATTTGCGCTCCAGGGCCACTGTCTCTTTTCTATGCATCAGGGATTGTTCTCGAAGGAAAGCCCTCGTGCCTCTCTTGATCAACATCCATGGATTAACCACTTAAGTAAAACGATGTGTTTTGACCACCAACAATTGAATTGACCAGGGGCACCTTTGCAATAAAAGAGAAGTTTGATCAATGGGTTAAATCCAATTCAACACAATTAAAAGGTTTACTAGCAAAGCTACTTTATTAAAAGAGAGGTTCTAAAAGAACAAAATTTATTTGCAACAAAAGTCTATTAAAAACTATCTTTTTACCACAATGTTAAGAAAACTCTATTTTCCTAGACAAACAACAAAAACTACTTAATTAAATATATACACATATTTATTTAAACTAAAAAAATAGAATGCTAACAATGACCATATAAAGTAAAACTACCTCTAGGTTTAAGTTTCTTACGTTGTGTTCCACCTTTCCAAGTCATTCAACAAAGGCCTGTAAGGATTCATCTTTCTCTTCTTAGATGTCCACCAAGATAAATACTACCACCTAATATGGTTTTGTTTGTGGAAAAATATATTCCAAAATTAGTTACCATAGTATGAAAGCAATTGATGAAGTAAGCTTGCAACTTGGTGAACTTACTCAATGTCGTTCCCTTAAAAGAGGTTGGGAACACTTTTCAATAAATGGCATTGTTTATGCTTTATAGGCTAACTTCATGATTTATAATGGATGTCTTTCTTTTAGTTACTTAATTACTATTTTCAATTAACATGCATATATTACAAGAAAATCACATATTACCAATGGACACAATTTGTCAATAATTACAAACAACAAAAATTATGTCGGTAAAATTTATTAATGACCACTTTATCAACAAATTTTATATACGAATTTGATACTAACAAAATTATTTCTTGGTAAATTAAATTGTGAAACCATCAAAAAAGTTTGGTAGAAAATTTGAGTTTATTGACAAATTTTTGCATAATGTTATATAATTTGAGTTCAAATTAGGTTTTTTTATTTAAAAATATGATATATATATATATATATATATATATATATATATATAAAATAAAAAAATACAAATGATATATATATATATATAAAATAAAAAAAAATACAAATATAATAAACTATTTAGAGCATACAAAATGAATGATAACAAATATATACTAAATTAATAATAATAATAATAATAATAATTTCATAATAGGGGTCATCATCCATTATCCTTGTATTGAGTGATTTTGGGTTCAACAACTGCCTGGCTGCTGACTAGGATTAATAACATGAATTTAATTGAAGCTAAAAGTATATCTTAAAAAGAATAATAAGACAGGAATAACGTGACTTTGCCATGTAGTTGTTACCAAAGCTATTTTTTTTGTGGTGTGACACTATAAACAACCTATTATTTGCCTCATGTAAAACAACACCATCCAATGTCTGCATTATCTGAAATATTAATTGCTTGGCAGTATCTCTTGGATTCTTTGTTCATGTTTATCTCCCTGCACATATGCCCAACCCAAATCACTTTATTCAGATGGAAAAGGAAAAAAAAAAGGTGATGTTTCCACTATCCAGTTTCATTTCTTGATTATCTTTCAACTTAATACAAACACTTTTTCTATTAATAATAATAATAATAATAATAATAATAATAATAATAATAAGGAACTACATATTCCTTCTAGCATGTGTAAGGCCCATTTGTTTCTGCCCCTTTTATTTTAAGGGTTGCCCCAGTCTTATGGCCTAGGGGTTAGTCCAATACGAATTCAGACCTAATCTGCCCTAACCCTAACCATTTTGCTCATTTTTGAAAAACAGAACTCTCACGCCTTAAAGTTGTTGTCGTCTTCCTCTGCTAGGGTTCCAAAGTTTACTTAGATTCACATTTATCTTGACCTTGATTCTGCTCACGTAAGTGTTCTTTAACTCCTATCGTCCTCTCTAGTCTAGTTTCGTGGTCATTGTTGCAGTCCCTGTAATAACCCATTTTTGTTCGTTGTTTCCAGTTTGCAAGACTAGTTCTAGAACTACTTTGCACCATGGTTCAGTGTTGAAGTCTCGTATAAACCCCTTTCCAGGTAAGGGAAGTTAGGGTTTTGCTAAATTGTTGGTTTCCAAGTTTGCTTTGATGATATTTTCGTGATTTGATGGATTGTTACTGCTCTGAGCTTATGAAATGTATTATTGCATGGTTTGGATTGGATGTTTGGTATGTTCCGTGAGTGAACAGTGGCAATGGCTGTTAATCTCGCCCAAGCGAGCTTGCCCCGCCTAGGCGAGGAGAGCAGCGACTGGCCCAGGTTTTTTCACGCGAATGGTCACTCAGGCGACCAACTCAGTTTTGAGCGAGCGAGCGTCTTGCTCAGGCGAGGGGAGTCTCGCCTAAGCGAGAACGTGCAGAGGCCACTATTCCTAGATGTCGAGCTCTCGCCTAGGCGAAGGAAGCTCGCCTGAGCGAGAGACCCTCTCACTTGATCGAGGCCCTTTAGCCTGAGCGAAGAGCTAGGAGAGGGTGCACTCTGATTTGATGTTTCCTTCCCTGTTCTTGGATGTTTGGCATGAAATTGATTGGTTTGTTGTATAATGGCATGAGGGAAGGATGAATATGCATGAGCAGGAGGGTGTATGGGTTATAAATGATGAACTTTGATAAATTCTTGGCATGTAATAAATATGAGTTGGTTGGTTATGAATGTGGCATGGTAATGAGATGAGTTGAAACTCTATATTCATGGGTGGAGTATGACGAGTTGGTATGGATTTGGCCTAGAACATGAAAGGGATTGGTTATAAGGGTTGACATGATACATATACATGCATGATAAATATTACTTGGTTGTTTGAATATGTTTGGTCTATGGTGAGTGTAACATTCCTAAGGAATATTACTTTTAAATAAATATAAATGAATAAATAAAAGAAAATAAAACGCGATAATATTAATAATACCTCATTTATAATCACATGTTCCCAAAATACGGGAAAATTAAAACCGTAAAATCGTATACTTTACCAAAAATGCAAAAGTAATAATCATTACAATCCCACAAAATAACTAAATATAAACTGTTTGAAAACACGAAAATATCCAAATAACAAGGGTCTTCAAATTCCCCAACTAATCCCGCTCTCTGCACTCAAGCGTCTCCCGGCTCACCTGTCAAATCATCTGCTCCTGGATAACAATTATCTGACCATCACCACACACAAACAGATAGGGTGAGTTATGCACATAAATATAAATAACAAATATGACACCCATCCCAAGAAATACATATTTCGTAAATAAATCATTGTTCCAAATTACCCATCCCTGATCTCATAGTCCTTCATGAGTCATATGCATGAAACTAGGTCTTAGGACTTTATTGTGCTCCCACGAAACAAACACATTCGTGGTCCAACCCTACGAGCCTATCTCGCTCATAGTCCTGCCCTACAGACTCCTCGTTTGTAGAAAACCATCCAAGCCTTCCTCGCTCGGACCCTGGCACGCACGTAATCACCATACTATGGACTCCTCGCCCAATAGCAGCCAACGGGAACACAATTATTCCTTGCCCATCGTGCGGCCGACGCATGCAATCACCATACTAAAGACTCCTCGCCTATTAGTAGCCAACGGGAACTAGCCAGTTCCATGCCCATCATGCGTCTCACCACCAAGCACATCCCAGACCCCTATTGGACTTAGTCCATCAAGCCCAAGCACAAAGGTAAGTGAACTTAGTCCTTCAAGTCCACTAATCAAAGTAACAACCAACTTCACAACAACCAAAACCGCCTGGCGCCGCCTAGACGCCGCTAGGCGAAAACTGGCAGCAAACCGCCCGGCGGCCAGCCCCCCCTCCGCTAGGCGCCAAGCGCCAAACAGATGTCACTCAAACCCGTCACCGCCTGGCGAAAACAACCCTGCCGCCAGGCGCCTCCTGTAGATAGTGGCTACTGCCACTAATTTAGACTCTATCGCCTGGCGGCTCACCCCGCACCGCCAGCCGCCATGCCAGTAGCTCAATGTTATTGGTTTTTGGCACTGTTTACCTGTCTTAAGAGGCCCTAAACTTGCAATACAACTTTCACACATCAATCATAATATTTAAGACATATCGCCATAACTAAAACACTTCAAGTACCATTAATTCATGCCCAAATTAAATATCATCATGCCTTAACATACCTCACTTGATTCTCTAAAGGAACATGCCCCATAACTACAATATTATACCCACCATTACCACCATACAAGTTATTCAGTTTACATTACCATACCCAAAGTATTGCAACATACACAATTATTTCCGATTCAATTATATCCTGCACCATCCTTTTCCTTATTGATTACCTTGAACCTGCTCTCACAATCAATATACCCTGGTCTTATGTTCTTACCTTTTGTTATTCCTATTATTCCTGCCACTCCTATCTGATCAGTGTTGTACCTATACTTGGACTACCAAACTGACACTACAACTACCAACATGTAGTAAATACCTAAATACCACATTCTCACCAACTCCTTCCCAAGCCTTAACCACTATAACTTCCTGGTACCTATTCTTCATATTTTAAAAGGTCAAGTCTTCTATCCTAATCCACTTCTACCAACGTCCCTTGCAGCCATCCAATCAAAACACTCCATCGGCCCTGTTCCAGATGTCAAGGTGCCGCTAGGCGGTACCACAATACCTGCACACTCTAGGTTTGCCTACTCCAGCCCCAAGTTCCCCCCTTCCTTGGTTTGACACCCAATTTAGTTTACCAACCCACACCAATTCCCTCACCTTCACCAATTGCATAGTCCAATATTGTCCCCTTTCGCGTCACATAATCATTGTTACAATTACATCCATTCATTTATCCTTCCTATACAAGAACCCAATTCAACTCGTGATTGTTCATACATGGCTTCATAGAAGCACCATTAGACTCTAATGCAAAATCACATTAAACAGACAATAGCGTTCACAAAAATCACTTTCAGGAGTCCAATGAACACTGCATCAATCGGGAGCCAAGAAAAATACGCGAACAAAGTCGCACCGCCTGGCAGATATTCATCATCGCCAGGCGGTTCAAGCCAAAATCAAGAACAACACCAATGTTTGGGTTGAACCGCCAGGCGGTTTCTGGAAAAATCCAGAAACCTCAATAGAACAGTGCATAACGACGTCAAAAAGAGGAAAATTTATGCAATCTTTACATAGCGGTATATAACCATTCAAAAATGAGTTAAACATACAATAAACAACTCCCCTAACCTGGAATCTTTGCCTCAATTTCGAATTTGGAGAGATGTCCTTCAACGAAACTCTCCTCTCCTTTGGTCCTTTTACAAAAATGGCTTTTAATCCAAATTTTCTCTGTAGCTCTTGCCAATATGCCAGAACTTCTCTGCCCAACGTTTTCCTAACAATTCCAGGTCTTTCTTCCTCTCTAAATCTTCTCCCTCTCTCCAAATTAAATCTCACGTCTCACATTCAAATATATATATATACAAAATGCATAAATTAATTAACATACAATTGACATACATAGGACTCGAACCCAAGTCCTCTCACACATTCAAAGTACTCTCAACCACTTGAGCTAGTACTTTTCCACATCATAGCACACCGCATTAAATGCCTTAAAGGCTTCTACTACCCGTATTTATTAAATAATTATTTAATTAATTAATTAAATTTCTCGTGTCTTACAGTGAGTGTGTAATTCCTTGAAATCTCTAGGTGAGATTTCAGGGTCATGCTTTAGTGGTCGGGACGTAATTCCATGGCCTCTGTTAGTGGGTGTCCATGGTGGTGCCCCATCTATATAGTCTGGTAAGGATTCAAGGTAAGGTTGCATCCTGGCACTCTAAGGAGTCAGTAAGTCTCACTTAGAGCGGACTGACTCGTGTGGTGAGAGTAGCAGGAGGTCTGAAACTAATTAAGGGCTAACATTTTGTGGGGGGGATTGAAACATCGTAACACTTGTAACACTTAGCTCGGGGGTGAGCAGAGGTATCCACCACAAGCGTAAGCATCCGCTGAATCCGACCAGATTATATGTATCCAGATGAGTCGAGTCAGAGTCTAGTGTATTGCTTCAGAAAGTCATAACATGTTTGGATGATATATATATATATATATATATAAAATACCGCTTGGATTGGATAATAGCATGTGACTGCATGATAATTTGTTTTCTACTCTAGCTTACCATATTTGTTTGTTTGTTTGGTCGTCTTGTATGTGGTTCTTCTTCTTTTGCGATGATCATCAATTTATTGATGAGAGTAGATGCGAGAGGTTCTCGCGGTCAACAGGGGAATGGTGACTCCGTTGCTTAGCCCACCTGGGCTGGATCCCGCTTAGTGGATTTCCTTTTAGGGCCACGGCCCATGTATCGGTTGGTCTTTAAGTTCCCAAATTTTATTATTGTTGAATATTTGTATCTGGTTCGTTTTGGCATAATGGGTGCCCTGGATTGTAGGGAGTTGCGTTTAAAACTCCTAGACTACGTTTCTGTATTATCTTCTGTAACGCTTCTTTTAATTTTGTTTATTAATTAAATGGGGTGTTACATTTATGGTATCAGAGCGGTCATTCCTTAGGACTGTGGACTTGGATGTCCGCTTAGCTTTCTCTGTGTCTTCCCGAGTGTTCTTAGTTAAAATCTTATCTTATCAAGCCTAACCAAGTGATTTCCTGTGTGCCAGTTAGTGATGGCACCATCTCGTAGGACTCTACAATCCTCCCAGGGCGATGTGCCAGATATCGCCAAGGCAATCGAGGCGATGGTAGCTGCTATGATGCAACAAAGCACAACGATGATGCAGCAGCACGAGGCATCTATGCAGCGGCAGGCAGCGTTGCTTGAGCAGCAGCTGGTGATGCAGCTGATGGAGGCTACGAGGGTGGCTACGGAGGAGGTCCACATGCAACATATGGAGGCCCTCCGGCAGCTGGAAGAGACCAGAACAGTTGCACCTGCTTTCGGTCCCGAGCCACGACCTGCTGTTAGGGAGTGAATTCTAGAGGACTTCTTGAAGCACCACCCGGCGAAGTTTGGAGGCAAGACAAGTCCTAATGCTGAGGACCCATGGCTAAAGGATATGGAGCGGATCTTCGATGCTAAATCGTGCCCAACGAAGAACAGGTTGGCTTTCATAGTATACAGTCTCACCAGAGAGGTTGAGCATTGGTGGATCAGTACAAAATCCATCATGAAGGAGAGAGGAGAACCAGTGACTTGGGAGGCATTCAGGGGGAAATTCCTCTTTGAGTATTTTCCCGACAGTGTGAGGTATGCTAAGGAGGTGGAGTTCCTCTAGCTGACACAGGGAACAAGATAATGGTAGATTATGCTGAGAAGTTCAAGCATCTCAGCCGCTTCTATACATTGCCACTTGATGAGGAGTGGAGATGCTAGAAATTTAAGAACGGCCTCAGGGGAGACATCCGCTTGATGGTAGCCCCTCTATCCATCAAGGACTTTGCTGCACTGGTGGAGAAAGCACGAGTGATGGAGAAGATGAAGAATGAGGTGGAAGGTCAGTGCCCACAGCAACCACAGAGGATAAGTGGACCATCTGGGTCCAAGCTGAGGCACGAGGAGAAGAGGAGGCTTTATGACAGACCTCACCATCAGTCTCATGGGTCTAGGAGTTTTCCTCCCCAGCAGGGTCGAGTACAGTGTTACATATGCGGAGGCCATCATCTGAGGAGCGCCTGCCCACGCATGGAAGGCTACCACAGATGCAACAACTATGGCAAGGAAGACCACTTTGGGAAGGACTGCCCCAACCTTTCTAGGGCAGCGATACGCCCTCCAGTTCATACTCCCCACCAGTATCAGCGGAGGGACAAAGGCAACAAGCCTCAAGCGACAGGCAGGGTGTATGCCATGACCGGAGCGGAGGCTGCAAGCTCAGGTAACCTGGTTATGGGTTATTGTTTGTAGCTGGGATGAAATGTTGTTTGTTATATGACTCTAGAGCAACACACTCTTTTGTGTCAAATGCATGTGTGGAACGGTTAGGTCTGCCGGTGTGCAAACTGCAGTGTGAGCTTGCGGTGTCTACTCCGGTGTCGGGTTTGGTAAGGACGTCGTCCTTGTGTGCTAGGTGCCTGGTGGAGGTAGAGGGACGCAGGTACAAAGTGAACCTAATCTGCCTGCCTCTACAAGAATTGGAGGTAATCTTAGGGATGGATTGGCTCTTTGTCAATCACATTCTTATAGATTGCCGAGAGAAGTAGCTGTTGTTCCCCGACTCAGTGGAACCTGAGTTGTTATCATCTCACTGAGTTATGAAGGAGCTACAAGGCGGTGCGCAATGTTTCATGATCTTCACACATCTGGAGGTGGAGAGGAGAGAGGCGACGTCAGTGATACCGGTTGTGCAGGAATTTGAAGATGTGTTCCCATAGGAAGTATCAGGGTTGCCTCCCCGTAGAGAGGTAGAATTTTCTATCGACTTGGTACCAGGAACCGGTCTAGTGTCGATGGCCTCATACCACATGGATCCGGTAGAGTTAGTAGAACTCAAGAAACATATAGAGGAGTTGCTAGGGAAGCAGTTTATCTGGCCCAGTACTTCACCTTGGGGTGCGCCAATGTTGTTGGTACAGAAGAAGGATGGAAGCTCACGCCTGTGTGTGGACTACAAACAACTGAATAAGATGACAATCAAGAATAAGTACCCTCTCCCGATAATTGATGACTTAATGGATCAAAGGGTATCCACCACAAGTGTAAGCATCCGCTGAATCTGACCAGATTATATGTATCCGGATGAGTCGAGTCAGAGTCTAATGTATTGCTTGAGAAAGTCATAACATGTTTGGATGATATATATATATATATATATATATATATATATATATATATATATATATATATATATATATATATATATACCGCTTGGATTGGATAATAGCATGTGACTGCATGATAATTTGTTTTCTACTCTAGCTTACCATGTTTGTTTGTTTGGTTGTCTTGTATGTGGTTCTTTTTCTTTTGCGATGATCATCAATTTATTGATGTGAGCAGATGCGAGAGGTTCTCGCGGTCAACAGGGGAATGGTGACTCCGTTGCTTAGCCCGCCTGGGCTGGATACCGCTTAGTGGATTTCCTTTTAGGGCCACGACCCATGTATCGACTGTTCTTTAAGTTCCCAAATTTTATTACTGTTGAATATTTGTATCTGATTCGTTTTGGCATAGTTGGGTGCCTTGGATTGTAGGGAGTTGTGTTTAAAACTTCTAGACTGCGTTTCTGTATTATCCTGTGTAATGCTTATTTTAATTTTGTTTATTAATTAAATGGGGTGTTACAACATATTTATTTATTTATATTGAAATAATAAAAAGAATTTTTATTAGTAAAATTATAAAAACATTGATAAAAAATAAATAGTTTTTATAATTTTATTATAAGTAGGTAATTAAATTTAAAAAATGATAAAATAAGAAAATAATTTATAATAATAATAATAATAATAATAATAATAATAATAATTGATAATAAAAACTTTACACCAAAAATGCAAACACTAATTCTTTGAGGTATTAAATAAACTGATATGGTTAGCACTTTTTTGTCCTTTTTGGTAAATTATGTGAATGGAAATAGGACCGTAAAATAACCTGGACAGGTAGACTCTTTGTACAAGGCCTCTAATTATTGATGCTCTATAGTCGGGTCTTTCTTTCTACACTTCCCAGAATATTTTCTGCACCTTCAAAGATATTTAAAATTCCAAAATACCCATTTACCATTTGAATAAAACCACATACATCACATTCCTAAAATCATTTTACTTTTGGTAAGAGATAATTCTAAAAGTTGACATCCGATTAAAATTTTAGACTTCCAAATATCAAATAAATAAATATATATATATATATATATATATATATATTCTTATTTTTTTAATTTAAAGTTTTATTATTTTAAAAAAATATTAAAAAAAAATAGAATTAATTTGTTATTTATTTTTTTAAGTTTAATATTATTTTAGTTTTATTTAATTTTATACTTATATTTATTTTTTAGTACATTAAATAAAAATAAAATTGTATATATAGATATTAATATTTTATTTTATTTTTTAAATATATTTTAAGAAATATGAAAACGTAAAAAATAAATAAAATAATAAATACTAAACTAAAAAAAGTTAAAATTTAGAAAACATAAATTTTAAATAAAATTAAAAATATTTAAAACAAAATTTATATTTTGACTTTCGGAAGCCGACTTTCGGTAATATATTTTGACTTTCGGAAGTTAACTTCCGGTAATATATTTTGACTTTTGAAAGTCGACTTCCGGTAATATATTTTGATTTCAGGAAGTCGAGTTCTAGTAATATATTTTGACTTCAGGAAGTCCGATAATATATTTTGACTTTCGGAAGTCGACATCCGAAAGTAATTTTGGGGGTATGATTTCCGTGGCTTTACTTAAATGGTCAAAGGATTTTTTTGAAATTTAAAGAAATTTTGGAGATGTAAAAATAATTTTGGAGGTGTAGAAAGAAAGACCCTCTCTAAATTTTTAAAAGCCCACAAATTTACACCAATCCTTTTATAAAATTGTAGGGGCTTTCTTTCTACACCTCCTGATTTTTCTTTTTTCATCTCCATTTTTTTTCTTGTACCCCAAATAAAATATAAATTAAATTTTAATTTTAATTAAATTTAATCTAATAAAATATAAATTTAATTTTAATTAAATTTAACTTCATAAAAAAATTAAATTTCATTTTTAATTTTTTGTGGGTAACACATACTCGCTAATACAAATAGTATGATATCCGCACCCGACCCGTTTATAAACTGGCATTAAAATAATAGTTACATGTTACTCGCGGATATTTTATCCGCTAATATTAGAGACACAAATATTTTTGTCATTCCTAATAATAATTACTACTTACCAAATGTATTTATTATAGAAGGTGGTATATTTATTGATCCTAGCACCCCCAAGTCGCTTTTAGAAGAAACTCCAACGACGTTTTCTTTATTCTTTAACTTCAACTTTTTTTTTCTTTCAATGACATTTTCATACATTTCTTCCTTCATTTTTGTTCATTATGTCTGTTTCAAATAGAGAGATACGTTTTCACTTCATTCTTCTTCACTTATACGATTGTTTTTTGAATTGTTCGGCTAAAGTATATTTAGTATTTATTTTTATTATATTTTGTATGTCCTATATTTCAAAATCCGATTTGTAAAAGTATTCATCGGATTTCGAAAGTTGTAGGAGGAAAGTTTCAGTAATCACTGAATTTTGAAATTACATTTAGGGAAGCATCGGATTTTGAAATCCAAATTAGGAACTCACCAGATTTGAAAATTTGTTTTAGGAACTCATCGGATTTTGAAATCCAGTTCAGGAACTTACCAAATTTTGAAATTTGATTAAGGAACTCACCAGATTTCAAATTACGGTTATGGATTCATACAGATTTCGAAATTCCATTAATGATACTATCGAATTTCGAAATCTGGTTAAGTATTCTCCTAGATTTCGAAATTCGATTACGTTTTCTCCCATATTTTGAAATTCGGTACTGTTTTTATTTATTTGCTTGTTTTTTTTACTATTTTAATTTTATTTAAAAAAATTATTTTGCTTGTTCTGTTTCATGAATTTGTTGATCTCCATTTTAGTTATTATTAGGTTGTTAGGTCTTCGTATCTAAGATGAAAGATTTTCCTTTAAATTTTATGGTATCATAAGTAAATGTTTATTTTATGTCAGATTTATATTGTTCATAAATAAAATGTGCAAGGGAGGTTATAAACATAACTTTACAACTGATTAGATTTTTCCACACGTAATGCGTTAATTTAGTGGGTTAAAGGGATTGTTTTTGATCTTGATTTTTGTTGTCGTTATTATAAGATATGATAAAGCAAATGGTCAATTTAGAAGAAAGATGTATGTATTATTAGGAAGTGAAAGGGGTGGAAAGTATCAGAAATACAAATATGATGTTCAACCTAATATATCTAGCACAAGAAAATTTGATTATCCTTTTAAATTGAGAGACAAAATAGTTTCTAATGGAGAAGCTAATGTGTGGATATCATAACCATGATTTATCACAAATTTTAGTTGATCACCCTTTTGTTGGGAGGTTAAAATCCACTGAATAGTCGTTGCTTGTTGATATGACTAAGAGTCAAGTGAAACCTGCAAACATTCTCCTTCCTCTCAAAGAAAATAATGAGTGTAATATGACAACAATAGTATATAATGCAAGATACACTTACAAACAATCATTAAATGGTTCGAAAATTGAATTACAACCGTTGATGATGATATTATACATGATAAATACATCCACCGGAATAAATGTGTAGACAATATGAGGTAGTAAGTGACCTTTTTGGTAATCCATTGAAGACTATATAAATATTTATTTGTAATATTTGATAATTATCTTCAAAAGAAGGTTGATACGATAACTTTTTAAATGAATTATAATTAATTTAATTTTTGTTTTCGATATTATTATTGTTAAATAAAGATTATAATTTTAAATTCATGGTTACCCAAAATAGAAGAGCATAAATATAAAAATAATTACTTATAAAAGATTGAAAAAGATGTCGTGTTTATTTTTTAATAAAAATATTATAATTTTTATTGTTTTTTCAATGATTTTTATAATTTTGAATTTTAAAAAGTACGTAGAAATTTTTCATATCTTATAAGTTATAATTTTATAAAGTCTTTCCAATCAGTAATAGATCTTGAATAAGTATTTTAGGAGCGATAAAATAGATGTATTAAAATTTTAGTGATGTCAAGTAAATGTACTAAATGTCAAAATAAATGTACTAAAATTTTAGAAGCGTTAAATTTATAAAAATATTAAAATTACAAAAATAATTTTATATACACATTAAATTTCATTTTTGAAAAATAAATTGAGACCCTCGTTGTAAAATAAGGTCCGCCACTATTTCCAAATATTTTAAATTCTTACAATATATATCCTTAAAAAATAAAAATAGTCTTTTTAAAATATAGTTATAACTTTCCTACGTTATCTTTATGTTAAAGTATCTTTTAAAGGTTTAATCCATTGTACGTTTCTTGACATAACCTTTTATCTATTTCAATCTATCGTTTTTAATATCTTTTGAATAATTAAATTGAAAAATATTTCACACTATAAATTATTTATCATGAATTCAAAAATATATACGTTCAAAAATGTCCTTGAGCACTTTAGAAAACCTTGTATCTACGTTGAATATATTTTTTTTGGGGTCAATATGAAATTAATATTTTATCTTTATGTCAATAAAAATAGTCACATGAAAGAATCAAAGAATAAAAAAAAAGAAACAAAATGGGATAAAAATGTTAATTCTGAAGAATAAAAAAAACGTCGTCGTCTTCATGCCCTGCCCACAACAACTCGCATAGTCCCTCTCCACCCACACGCGCAAGAAGAACAAGGAACGTGCAGAATATAGGTAAAGAAAGAGAGGAACAAAATCAGCATCACGATTACCCAAATTGGAGACGTTAGGTTCTTCAGAATTGTTTCCATGGCTGGCATTTGCTGCTACATGTTATTCTCTTTGGCCAATTCGTGATCGAAGTGGTGGCCCTTTTCCAAAACCCTAGGAGAGAGAAACTTCACATTGAAACGGCCTCTTGGGGCTCTCAGGTTGCAACCTACCTTCCAATTACTTCAACCTTTTGTGGATTCAGGTGTTTCTCTTGCACCAATTGTTGTGGTTTTGGCATTTTCCTGTGTTCCCAAGGAAACCCTAGGATCATGCAAATTGGGGAAATTGGAGGAAATAAGCTCTGTTAGGGCTTAATTTTGTGGGGCGAATTGTGCTTGATTGTTGTCTCCGTGCGACTGTGTCGTGCATTATGCTGGAAGTGCTTTCCGGTTTGTCTGTTTACGGGTATTCGGTATTAATGTGGTATTAAATGAAGGGGAATTGTGTCCCGCTATTGGGAAATTAAATGGAATGCATATCTTTGAAGTGGCTGGATTGAAATGTGAAGCTTAAACTTTTGGTTTCCAATGTTGGTTGAGAATTTGAAAGGAAAAAATATTATTGGTGGCAAGTGGCAGCATTCATGCATGCATTAGTTTCTCAATATGTGCATTTATTAGTGACTAGTACCTGAATATAAACTACCACACACTTTTACTTGTTGCTATTAGTTGGCAAGGCATCATTGAAGAGTCTGCAACCTTTGTCTGCATGTGCTATCCTGTTTGAGAAATTTAAACTAAGGTGCCTTCATCCTTTCATCTTGGAAAGTGGTTTGGATGTTTCTGTAGCCTATTGGACCGTGTATATCTTGCTCCTATCTTTACGTAGAAGATGTCGTCAATACTATGCTTGTGATCATCTTGATCTTTAATTTCATTCAGTTGCCAAGTTATATTACACGTATGTATGAATATGCCACTATTTTCTACTTCCCTGATAGATAATACTTGTATAGACTATGTTTTCCACCTCCTGTACATTCTATAATGTACATCCTTCCCCCCTTGCTTATAGGCTATAGCCAATGAAGGACTTCACGACTATTCACCATTGTTGGAAGGTGTCTTTGTGACATTTTAACTTAATAGTTATGCTTCAGATTCAGTTCGTTCCTCTTTCAAATTGGCACGAACCTGTCATATAGTGGATTAAACCTTGCTGGAAAGCAGGTCACACATTTCAAACTTTTTATGGAGTGCTTTTCTTACTTATTTATGATCCTTCACGACAACTGATGGTGCTAGATAGAGGCTCGAAGTACAGTGGTTGTGGGTGGTGGGAGGTGTTCATGAAAAAACATACCTACACTGAAGTTAGTATGTGTACTAGAAGGCTTGTATACTACATTAGATCCATTTCCAGAGGGTTAGTTCCCATTTCTGTGGTGAGAATGAGATGCTTGGCTACCAAGTAAGATATTGTCATTATGGGATTTAGAGGGATTCTATCCCTTGATAACAGATTTGGAGAAGATATCAAGGCTTTTGATCCTTTATAACAGATCCTCCAACGATCTTTAGGAGATATCTATCAATTACTTGGTGGGGCCCAGTTTCATAGTCTCTAAGTAGCAACCTTGTATGTTGGCAAAAGGCATCATGGAATATTGTAATGTTTTAGTTTCTTCTCATATATGTGTCCCAGTATATTGCTGTCATATAGAGCTAACAAAATACCATTCTAATTGACTGATATTGTGTGTCTTAATACAACAATAGCCTTATCTCTCCAGGTGAGGTTGGCCACATGGGTATTATGTCATTGGATAAAAACCAAATTCTTAGAGATATTATTTGTGTCTTAATATTTTAGTGACATTTTTTCTTAAAATTTTCTGTGTAGCTATAAATCACTTTGTTATTTTGATTTATACCTTCTTTTACCCTTTTTGCTTCACAAATTTGGCAGACACTTCAGTAGATGGGAAATGACGCTCTAAGATACTAGAAGTTGGGAATGAATGGATATAAATCAGGATCTGCGCTCCTTGTAAATGCTGAGGTTGATTCTATGGGAGGAGTTGTTGATGGCGGAGTTGGGATAGGTTTGAAGATATCTCCGCGCAGAGCAGCAATTGAAAAGGCTCAAGCAGAGCTCAGGTGATGGGGCAACCCTTCATGTGGATGCATTTTGTGTGTGATTTACCTTTTTGATTGCCAATCCATTTATTATGGATAAAGAATAACTATTGCATGTTGATATCAGAGAGGAGTATGATGCTCGTGAAGAAAGAAGAAGAGAGCTTGAATTTCTTGAAAAAGTATGAATTTTCTTTTCCTTTGCATTTTGAATCTCATAATACTTTGATGTAAATGAGGGTCACCTGTACTTTGAAAGTGCAGGGTGGGAATCCTCTGGACTTTAAGTCTGGGATTACTGCTTCAGTTAGTGTGCAGTCTACTTCAATCACTGGTCAGCCGCATGAGCAGTTTGTGACCAGGTTGGCTATTCTTTTCTCTTTTAATCTTTTTTCTTGCATAATATGTGTGTTATCTTTCTATTCATATCTTTTTGTGTATTAATTTATTAATGCTCTATTGCTTTTTTCTCTTGTCACTTTTTCTTTGTTCTGGTCTCAGTGAAGCAAAAGGTAGTTTTGCATTGACTGCCTCCCCTCATACTGACTCTGTTGACAGTAGTGCTAGACCAGGGGCTCCTTTGGCTAGTGAACCTAATACTGCTGATAATCTGCAACTTTTTAATGGGGAGAATGAGTTGCCTGAAACTGAAAGGAGGTGTTTCAATAGGAGGAATAATATTGCTGCATCAGAACAGTCTTCTCAAATTGGTGGAAGTCAAAATGCTAAGGAGACTGAAGATTCCGCTATTTTCCGGCCATATGCACGAAGGAATAGATCTAGACCAATTCATGGTCCTCGGGGGGCTTCAAGGGAAGCAAAGGGGATACTTTTGGAAACAAATAACCAAAAGAACCTTAATTTACCAACCGTATCTAAGCCCGAGCCTTCTAGTTTAAATGGTGATATTGGTACTAAAAATTTGATGACTGATAATACACTGAATAATGAGTTGGTTGGGATCCGAGATCACCAATCCACTAGTGGTAGTGCTAGTGTTCCCAACGACAAACTGGATATCACAGTGAACATAAACTTAAAAGAAAATCCTGAAACTGTACCTTCTGAAGACAATACTGTTGAAAATCCAATTCTCATGGCTACTGAAGAAGCTAATGTGGTTGAACTAAGCGAACCAGTAGGTGTTGTCAATCGTGAGTCTCCATCTCACATACCTACTACTAAAGCTGAAAATGGGCCTTGTGATTGTCAGCCAAATGGATTTGGCAGTGGTGAAGTAGACAGGAAAAGTGTAAAAAATGAAGGTCAAAATAACATTGCTAGATTAGGCAAGAAGAATTTCGATTTAGGGTCCTCATGCACACGAACTAGTTTTGGTAGGCATGTAAATAATGATAATGATATGTGTACTAATACAAAGACTGTCGACACTAATGAAAATACCATGGAACAAACATTTACATTAGAGAGTAAGCTTAACTCTGCCAACTGTGAAGTTGTGAAAGATAGGCATAAGACCAAAATTGGTGCTATTGTTAGCAATGAACATGATGCTGGTTGTCAAGATCATTCTGGTAGTGATAATATCGTCAAAGCTGAGGAAGATTTCAATATCAATAGTTCTTCCATGTCAAATATCAAGGGAGTACACAATGACAGTACCACACCTAAAGCTGATAACGATACTGTCTTAGTGGATCAGTCCAATGTCAAGGAAAGCAGTTCAGAAAGACATCAGGTTCCTGTAGATGTGTCACTATCAGAATCTCCTCAGACTGCTCTAGCTGAAAAGGTTAAGAGCGCCACCTTGGATGATCAACCATGTGCCATGCACTCTATGAAGTTAGTAGAAAAGGCCCGTGAAGATTCTATATTGGAAGAGGCTCAAATTATAGAGGTCTCTATTTTTGGTTCCATTTCCAGTGATTTTTGTATATACTGTTTGGTTACATTTGGACGTTTGCTCAGTAAATTTTGAAGGTCTGATGTGATGCACTAAACAGGCCAAGCGAAAGAGAATTGTGGAGTTATCCCTTCGCTCATTACCAACACAGAACCAAAGAAAGTCACATTGGGGTTTTGTTCTCGAGGAAATGGCATGGCTGGCAAATGATTTTGCTCAGGTTTTATTTTTTTGTACTTACTGGTGATACTGTGCTCTCTCAAACTTTCTGCGGAAATCATTTGCTTTTAGAATTGAGCAAAATAATAATTGCCATTAGATTTATTTATGTGATTGCGTAAATGTTAATTTTTCTCCTAAAATATTCATCTGTAGGAGCGTCTCTGGAAGATAGCTGCTGCTGGACAATTGGGCCATCAAGCAGCTTTTACTTGTATGTCAAGATCTGTAAAACTAGACAAACAATTAGAGACAAAAGTTTTGTCTCACAAGATAGCAAAGGCTGTCATGCAGTTTTGGCATTCTGCCGAGCTTCTTCTAGACAATGATCTTGACATTAACTGCATTTTGGGTTGTGTTAAATCTGGAAATGTTGATGCAAATGAAGCTATGAGGGACCAGAGAAGAAATTACAATGTGCTGCTGGTTATTTTCTCCATCCTTCTCACTCTGTCTGCAAAAGAAACTGTGCTATTTGAATTTTGTCTTTCTATTGCTAGATTTTTTCTGTTGTATGGATTTTCTTTTTCTAATTTATCGAATGAGTTGCTTTTAGGAAATCATTAAGTATGGAGTTGAATGTTTCTATTTTAGTCTACACAAGTGAATGATTGAAACCATGAATTGCATTTCCATACATACTGTGTAATAATATAAAGTTGTTGCACTGTTTGGTGATTAAGAAGATGAGAGATAAGTAAATAGAAAGAGAAAGTTCTAGAGATTGAGAGAAACCAACAGTGACAAAAAGTGATTAAGTTATGGATCTTGCAGGTGCTTTATATATATGGTTTGCAGTCTATATAATCACTGACAGACAGCCTTCATGTAGCTGTCAGTTACAACAGATGCAACATAGCTGACTAATTTACTAACTACTATAAGCAAGCTACTGTATGATGTAGAAAATAGTGAACTATGCTTAGACTTATGCTTTGAATAACTTGTCAGGGCTGATTAAGGTTGCTAAAATTCTAAATGAAGCCTTTGTTGTAAACTGGTTGTATGGATTGTTGAAGGTTTTGAGGATAAACTGAAACAAATGGTAGTGTACTTAAAATGTTATAGTTTTTGACTTGTCTGTTTGCTTTTGCTTTCTCTATCGAATTTTTTCCCTTTTGATTTAATTATTCATTTAATATTGCTGTTGGTTGTCATAGGAGTTTGCTAGAAAACTACATACTATCATTTCTATCAGTGTTGTTTTATTTCTTATTACTATCATTGGATAAGAGCTTTTGAACGTATTAAGGAGTGATAATACAATAGTAGCATCTGATACATTATTGATACATTTTTAAACCAAAAAATAAATAAAGAGCAGTGCTATGGTAGTAACTTGGTAGTAACTTGAGAATTATGGGGTGTCTAAGTTCCACGTTAAGTAGGACGAGATGCTCAGTTGAGTATTTAAGTGCTTTGTTCTCCCCCTTAATATCTAGCTTTGTGGGTTTCTCGTGTGCTTGGATACCCAGAAGTTGGTATTGATGCTAGTTGTATGATAGGAGGCACTGGTGGTTAAGAGAATGCATGTGAGGGCTAATGAAGGGGAAACACATTTGTAACTCAATAGGCTTATGAATAAGAGCGTAAGGGGTGGTAGTTGGGTGGTAGTTGCATGTGAGGGCAAGGGAAATCATGGCTTGTCACCATCCAGGATGATCAAGTGCTTCATTCACATTTTTGGGAATAACAACAGAAGACACTGAGGATAAAAGTGAACAATAGGAAGGCGATAATCTGCGATAGCTAAGAAAATTATAAATGGGAACGAGTACTTTTTCTGAGAGTAATGGGCCAACCTAAATCACCTTCACCAGGAGTCGTGGTATCAAGAGACGAGGGAGAAGAATTTGAAGTAGGGGATTCACCATGTTCCTGGAAAACTGGACTATTCGTCGGGGTCTTGTTGGAGAGAATCAATATGTGGAGATGATGGCTCAGGAGGACTTTGATCGAGACTTGGATTGACAAAGTCATTGGAAATATTGTACTCAACCACGAGAATAGGGAGGACCTACTGTATGACATGAACAGCTTGAACAGATGGAGAGAAGTAAGGGGTTTGTTCAAAGAATGTAACATTGTCAGACATGTAATATTTCTTGGTTTTAGGAGAGTAACATCGATACCCTTTTTGAAGTCGTGAATAGCCCAAGAAGACACATTTGAGAGAGCGAGCAGGAAGCTTGTCTAACCCTGAAGACATGTCATGAACAAAACATACACAACCAAAAACTCTAGGAGAAGTGTGAAAGAGAGGATTATCTGGAAATAGAATGGAGAAAGGGACCTTATGATTGAAAGAGGAAGATGACATCCGATTAATGAGAAAACCTGCAGTTAAGATGACATCTCCCCAATGATGGACAAGAACATTGGCATGAAGCAAAATGGTACGAGCAGTTTCAACCAAGTGTCTATTTTTTCTTTTTGCTATACCATTTTGTTGTGGCGTATGAGGACAAGTAGACTGATGCAGGATACCATGGGAACTCAAAACGTTAGAAAAAGCAGATGAAAAGTACTCTTTGGCATTGTCACTTCTTAAGATTTTGATTACTTGACCAAATTGATTCTTGATTTCATTCAGAAAGGATGTGAAGATGGATAACAATTCAGAACGATCTTTCATAAGATAAACCCAAGTACATCTCGAATATTCATCAATGAAAGTAACAAAATACCTAAAGCTAAAAGATGAGACACGACTGGGTCCCCAAATATCGGAATGGATGACAAAAAAACTAGAAGTACACTTTGATTGAGACCTTATAGGAAAGGTAGATCTAACATGTTTTCCTAGTTGACATGATTAACATTCTAAGGTCTGGAGACTACTAAGTTCAGGAAACATTTTCTTTACCTTGGACATGTGAGGATGGCCAAGCCGATCATGTAACATTTTAGGATTGGGAGTTGCAACACATGACACTCGTGGACGACATCCAAAATGGTATAATCTGCCCGCTTCATATCCTTCTCCAATCTATCTCCCCGAGCCACGCTCCGGTATAACAAAAGATTTGTTATCGAAGGTTACAGAGCAATTCAATGTTTTGGTTAACTGACTTAAGGAAATTAAATTGAAGGGACAATTAGGGACAAAAAGGACAAGTTTTAGATTTAAGGAGGGAGATAAGATGGCTTGACCGGCTCCCTTTGAGGATGTTTTAGAACTATTCGCAAAGGTTATAAAATGAGATTTTTTTTGAAATGAAATGGTTGAGAACAAGGAGGTATTACCAGAAATGTGGTCAGAAGCACCAGAGTCAATTACCCATGAATTGTGACCTTCCATGGATTGAGAGATGCAAGCAGTTGATGTACTTGGAGCTTGAGATGACTGTGCCAAGTTGTTGGACTTGAGTCGTAGGTATTCTTGATACTCGTCCTCAGTGAACTTGGCAAGAAAACCATGTAAAGTGTAGCAGTTTTCTTGAGTATGACCCATTCTTTTACAATACGTGCACTGAGGACCAATGTTGTTAAACTCGAAGATCGTAAGAGGATTGAGAAGGGGAGTGAAAACTCCTAACTCAAGGATCGTAACGAGACTCGTAAGAGTTACGAGTAGATAAAAAAATGTATTCATAAATAGGTGCATCATTTAAAAAAATATAAATGACAAAAACAACTCATACATAATTCATAAAATGAATCCATAACAATTAAAATAGTTTCATAAGTGTGGCCAAGCATAAAACATCTAATAAATTGTTCAATGTTTAATACAAACTATCCAAGGAATTCTTTCATATCAAAAGTAGGATAATCATCATTGTCCTCCATAGCATCTTCATTTTCATCAATGTCCTCTCCTTTAGGACCTTGATCATTATCAACAATTGGAGGAACCTCCAAATGATCCATAGGTGCAACACCACCACCTCTACTAGCATCTTCATTCTCTCCAACTTCAAGTAAGAGTTCTTCATATGAAGCATCCAAACTTGAACTTGCTTCATTTTCCTCCACAGTCCATTCATCATCAGAAGCAAGATCATCCATGTTATAATCCTTTGTTTTCCTAACATCCTTCTTCTTTTTCAATCTTGAATTAGCCATTACAAAGACCACATCATTCATGGTCTTTTGTTGTAAACGATTTCTTTTCTTTGTGTGGACCTAAACAATTACAAAGTTAATTAACACCTTATACTAACATCTAAAAATAATTATAAAATCAATTTCATAAATAGGAATTCTTACCCTTTCAAAAGCACTCCAATTACGCTCACATCCGGATGAACTACAAGTCAAACTCAATACTCTAATTGCAAATCTTTGTAGTTCTGGATGTTCATCACCATATGATTCCCACCATTGGGATGGAGTTTTGGTTTTGAGTGCGCGTTGAGCTATTGCACTACCAAAAAATCCAGATTTACTCTTGAAACTCTCAATTTGAGAGTCAATCTTACCGATCTCATCAATGTCTCCCACTAGCCTTTCCAAACAATCATACATTCTGCGTTTCACCTCATAATCAGCTTTAAACTCAGCATCATAGTGCAACATGGGATTCAAATAATAGCCTGCAGCATGCAATGGCCTATGCAATTTGCTGTCCCATCTATGATCGATGATTTCCTAAAGAGGGGTGTAGCTATATAAGATAAAAATAAATGAATTAATCTACAAAAACAAATAAATTAGAAAATTAAATATTAGTATAAGGGAATTAGTTATTATTATTACCTCTTACTAACTCCATTGAAAAGACTTTGTATCTTTTCTTTAGCAATATCCATTTCTTCATAGATAAATCCCATGGCTGGCTTCTCATCCGAATCTACCATGCGCAACACCTTAATTAGAGGAAGGGCACCTCTCAAGCAATTCAAAATATTTTTCCAAAATTCCTTATCCAATATCAAATTTTCCACAAGTCCTCCATCTCTAGTCTTTACCAATTGACTAGATTGCCACTCATTTGATGTGAACATCCTAATCAACGATCCTTTGTTTTCATTCAAGCATCCCAAAGTCAAATAAGAAGTGGCAAAACGAGTATTTGCGGGTCTTATCAAATCTTTCCCCTTAGTAAATTTGTGCAACAAGGAAATAAGACTCGTTCTTGAATAAATGTAGGTTGTGATTTTCTTACCACTACCTATTGTATCATGATGAAGTGGAATTTTCTTCTCAAAATCTTCCAACATCATCCATCATCCATCACAAGGTGTCCAATATAGCTTTTGCCTCTTTTGCATTAACAAGTCTCCAGCTGCCTTGTAATTTGCTGCATTGTCGGTTACAATTTGGATCACATTGACAAGCATCCTCCCTCTCAATTTTTCTTAAAGATGGAATTGATAGTAGTCTGTGTATTCCTTCTCTTAAAAATATTTGATGACTCATCAGTATGTTCTTCACTTGGTCTTTTTCTAGCAGATTCTGATTCACCCATGCCACCATCCCCTTCAAATTCTCTGAATATTGATTTTTTAACCAAATTTTGCTACAACAGAGAAACCACACCCAACATTGATTTTTTAACATCTTCCGAAACTACAATACATGCTCCAACATCCTTTGAAGTTCTTGCTAAATGATGTTTGAGTCGATAAATTCTACCCCTCAATACCTTTTCACAATATTTACATTTCAGATTTCTTGTTTTCCCATCAATAGAAATGCAGTGACTCCATGCAGGATCTGTCCTCAGCCCAACTCCACTCCCTCTTCCACTTGATGCCATTTTTTTCTTCAAACAGAAAATAAATACAGGGGCCGTGTAGAGTTTGCGTAGAACAGTGAGGGAAAATACAGGGAGAAAAAACAGAGCCTGTGTGAGGGAGAAGAACAGATCGTGCGTGAGGGAGAAAAATAAAGAGAAAAAACAGAACCTGCGTGAGGGAGAAAAAACAGAGTGACGTGGGTGGAGAAGATGGACGGCGTCGGGAAGGGCGGCGACGACGTCAGTGACGAGACAGTATAGTAGGCGCGCGAACGTGAGTGAGTCGTTGGGTCTTCGTTGGTATTCTAACGAGGTGCAAAAGTAACCTACCTAAAAGGGGGGAAAAGTGTTGTTGGGTTTTAAATTGGGCCGGGATAGCTTTAATAAGTCATGGAGCAGCCCACTTTTAATATTAGGGAAAGCCATCAAACTTAACCTAGCTGCCCCATTGACAACAGAACCCTAAAATGTGTCCATGGAAGATCGATACAGGATCGACGCGCCTCCGATCCTCCGATCCGGCGACCAAACTCGGAAGATCGCTCCGATCCGGCGAGCCTCCGATCTGACGACCGCGTCAACTCGTTTGGAGGACAGAAACTCACAAGATCGTACGAGTTTGCGATCTAGATCGCGATCTTGACAACATTGCTGAGGACGCCCGCAACCTTCGCGTCCACCTCCTCTAGTTCCACGTCCTCCTCTTCCCCGGGTGGCGACCATGACAGATGGTTCCACAACAGCAAGAGTTTCTGGAGTTTGAAGAGTCGGAACACGTATCATGCGGGTGATGAAAGTGTCCATTGAAGGAACCTCATGAGAGGTCAAAAGTTGATCTCTGATATGATTAAAGTCTAGATGTATAGCGCAGAGGATCATCACCATATAGTACTTGTCAAGCTTTTTCTTCATTTCATCTAGAGAGTCAACTTCCAAGAACATTCGAAGTTCTTCCACAATAGATTGAGCTTCATTCATGAACGAGATCATATCATGGTTAGTCATTTTTAGAGATGCCAACTTGTTCGCCGAATCATAGAGGCACTGGATGTCATTTGCATAGATATTCTGAGCCCTCTTCCAAAACGAGTGGCATGTTTTGAAGGCTCGGAGGGACATCAAAAGTCGTGGTTCCACCGACTGCCACAATAGAGCACAGTTGGAAATTTGCTTGTTTCCACTATTCAGCCTTTTCAGTAGGAATGTGGCTGCCATTCTTCTCGAGGTGGTTGTGGTGTCCTTGACCAAGAAACCACATTTCCACGGCAGCCGACCAAGATAGATAGTTTTGGCCATTTAGTTTCTCTGAAGTTATGCAAAGGCTTCCAGAAAATGAAATAGCACTTGCAGTGGCCATTTCGGATCAGGGAGATGAAGAACAGTTGTAGATGTGAAGAAAAAACAAGAGAAACCCTAAGCCCTAGGGTGATTTTCACAAGGGAGGCCTCGGGATCTCACTCAAACTGACTTCTAGGGGGCTGAACAGATAGAGGAAGCTCCGGTGACCCCTGCGGTGGAGACGTGACGAGGTTCTAGCGGCAGGAAGGCGGCGCGTGAATGTCGCGTGCCTGGCTACAGTGGATAGTGTGGCGGCGCGTGGCATTGCGTGGAGGAGAATTTGCCTTCGGCATCGGCAGGGTTGGCCGTCGCTCGAAGAGGCGATCCAGATCCGGTGGTCGCCGGACAAAACTGTGACGGGGACCGCGGCGGACAGTGGTGGACAGGGGCAGACTGGCAGAAACTAGTGCTGGACAGTGTTGGACAGCAGTGGGTAACTTCAGATAGTGACAAACCAAGCTAGATAGTCGTGGATAGCGGTGACTAGTGGTGGAGAACTGCCATGGACAACGGTGACAAATGGTGGTGGACCAGACAAGACAGAAACCAGAGCGGGATCGGCCCACTTTGATACCAACTTGAGATTGAGACTGAAAATATGAGTAGTGGGCTTATGGAACCACTCTCACTTTCTTCTATTTATAATGAAAACTTATACAAGTACACGGAAAACTAAGAGACTGCACTAGGACCCTAGGTGCATAATTACATACAGCAGTAGACGTTTCCCACACTCTACACCTTATACATAGGGTTAATGATACAAAATATAAGTAGTAATTCTAACAGAACGAATGCAAGAATTGAAGCTCTAAAGATAGAATTTTGCATAGTTAAGGAATGGATTCAAGTATCACTACAACATATGGAAGATGATACATAAATTTGGTCAAATGATGGGTAACCAAGAGGAAATTCCAATCTTGATGTGAATTGAAATTGAAACGTTAAAATGGGAGGAGGTATGTACGGGAAAAATCAAAACCTAGGAGGCAACAATTAATTCAATCACAAAGCCATGGGATTTGGCAAATGAGTAACAATTTAGGCCACCCAGCTGAGTATGATGTGTTAGGTTGCATATGGGGAATCCAGATGTATTTTGTTTGAGGGAACTTGATCAAGAAGAAATGATGGAAGCGTTATTGGTAGCCATGGAGGTACTTTCTTGGTTATAGTGGTGGGATTATTTCAAGAGAATCTCAATTGGGGGAGTTAAAAGATGCAATGTGTATAACTCACTTGAAATTTTACTCGGACTGAAGCTAGAAGAGGACAGGATCAAGGAGTACAGAAAGCAATTTGAGATTTTAGTGGGCCCATTATAGGCCACCCAGCTGAGTACATGTGTGGAAAATTTTCTAATGGCCATCTTCATTGAAGGTGATGATGGGCATCACCCTTTTGTTTGACAAAGGGAATGGGATCAATGAAAAGAAGGATTGGCACTCCCAAACCAGAACCCAATTCCAGAATCGAGGAGGAGGAAGTCTGAAAATGAGTCAAGGAGAAGGTCATACTATCTTGTGGTCCTATGGGTATGGTGTTGTTGTCAGGTTTCAATCTAAGGAAGGAACAAGGATGGAAGCCAAAGCAAAGTGAGCACAGAAGAGAAAGGTAAAGTTTTCAATGTCTTGAGGAGGGTAATAGATGAGGAATATGATGAAAAGATGAGAAGAGTCTTTGCAGGTTTGGGTTCTTGTTGATAGTGGGGCAACTCATTATCATATTCACAAAATTGGTAGAAAGATTAGGGTTACCAGTGCCAGTACCCTACATGTCAGAAATACTGTTTCTTATATTATTCATAGAAGAACAATTGCTCTTAAGTAGAATACAAAGACTTAATAACTGAAAATCTTAATTTATGATGGATATAATCTCTTACAATTCAGGATCAGTGATCCTTTACAATAAATATAAAATATGCTGTTAACCTATTAATCCTCCTAATTATGGAATGTAATTCAATCTCCTAATTATGTAATTAAAACTGTACAAGTAAATATTAAATGCAACATAAATCATGGGATTTGACACTACACTGTAAAGGTGGGAAGAGGGTTGAGAATTAAGACTAGTGGTGTGTGAGAGCTTACCAATGCTGCTGTAGAAAATGTTTGATGAAAACTAATTTCAGAGGTTTGACACAGAATTAAAAAGGATGGAGTAAGGTACACTTCGAAAGGGGATCCAACCCTTTTCAAGGTGGAGGTATAAGCAAAACTATTATCAAAGGAATGACAAGAGAGGGAAGAAGGCTTTACAGTGGAGTGTGAATCACAAACTAACAGAGGGGAGTGGGTTTCCAACAATTGTCAGGGATGTATTAGAAGAATTTATGAATGTCTTCCAAGAAAAATCGGGGCTTCCGCCTAAAAGGGCTCATGACCATGCTATATCATTGAAAGAAGGGGCAACAATCCCCAATCTCAGGCCTTATAGGTATCCTCATTTCAAAATATGAAATTGAGAAGCTTGTTATTCCAGCCCAAAGTATACTAGTAAAGAAAAAAGATGACAATTGGGTTATAGAACTCTAAACGGGGTAGTGATTCCTAACAAGTTTGCTATTCCACTAATTGATGAATTGTTGGATGAGTTGAAGGGTGCAATAATTTTTTCCAAGTCACATTGTGGCCACGGTCTCTTGCCAGTTCCTTCCTGAAAAAAAGGATTATTATTCGTCTACAATATATTGATGTTTCTTAAGCAGTTTTCCAAGCTTTCCACCATTATATCAGAATTTCACTCATCACCCTTCAGATTTTTTAGAGCCTGCATGCCTTGAGGCATACTTATGCTGTTTTGCTGGAGAGAAACCACATTCTTGGCCTAAATGGTTGTGTTGGGCAGAATTGTGGTTGAATACCAATTTGAATGTCTTCATAGGGATGACTCCTTTCAAGGCATTATATCAAAGGGACACCACCCATCATTAAGGGCTCCTCTACTTTACTATCATCAGTTGAAGCAGTAAAATTCATTGATTGAAAACAGAGGTATTTGTCCTTGATCAGCTGCAGAAAAATCCGAATGTGGCACAACAAAGGATGAAGAAGGAAGCAGATAAAATAGGAGGTACGTGCAACTACAGCAAGGAGACTAGGTGTATCCCAAGGCTACCCCTTCTGGATGGAAGACTCTGGCCAAGAGGAGAAGGAGAAATTGGTAGATGCCTGCTGCTACTTTGACTGAGGATTGTGAAATTCAACCTCAATTGGAAGATATCCTTGAGCTATGTTACAGTAGGCAGGGGCATGCCTTATTGTGGGCTCAACTACAATAAGCCAGGGCATGCCTTTGTTACAATTGGAAGTTCTACTGAACTGGGCTCATCTACCTGATTGTGACAACTCATGGGAAACAATTGAAGACTTTCAACTTTATTTTCCACATTTTCACCTTTAGGAGAAGGAGAATGATTTTGGTGGGAAGTATTGATAGGAGAGTAGTGGTTAAGAGAATGTATGCGAGGGCTAATAGTTGTAATGAATAGCTAATAGATTGGAAGATAAAGGGTGGTAGTTGGGGGCAGTGGCAGATCTTCTGTAAATATTGTGGGGGTGCCAAAACAAATATACAAAATTTTGTCACATACACAAAATATACTGAAATTAAAATAAATCATTTTTATATATATTAAAAAAAGTTGGGGGGGCCAAAGCCCCCCTCAGACAATGAGAAGCTCTGCCACTGGCTAGGGGTTAAGAATTGATTCAAAAGTTGTAAGGAGAGGAGAGGACTCTTGGATCCCTTAGTGCATGCCTTGGTCACATTGATCAATAGACATTTAATAAAATATAGGCTCATTGACTTGTTCTTTTGACCAGAATCTCTTATTCTATCAGTTGAATCCTATCATTGTCAGTTTCTTGAAATGAGCTACCCATGCGAGTTATGTTTAGTGGAAGGTTCTAAGAAACGAGGAGTTGAGTGAAGTGCAACTAAATGGAGTCTTGTGGAGTGAAAGCCTCTAATACACTAGCTTGTAGGGGCGGTGCTATGATGGGAACTTTGTATTATGGGGTGTTTAAGTCATATATCAAGTAGTATGAGATGTTCGGTGAAGTATCTAAGTAGGTTCCCCCTTTGGCTTTTGAGGATGGGTTTCCCATGTGCTTGGATACTTATCATGCTACAATTTGGGTTATAATATTTTATTTATGTATCGTAAAGTATGGTTCACTTCAAATTGAAATCATGCTAGAGTGGATGTAGAACATCCTTTGTTGGGTGTTATACCTTGCAACATCCGGGATATAGTGACTAGAGATTGTTTGTTTGAATACATTTAGATCTTGTAGGTAGTTATTTGACTTTTGGCTTTATGTTGATTTCTTGATGAATTAACATTGGAAATAAATTAATTTGCTCTAGTGGTTACAGTTTATTTTTCTTGATCAGATAAGGTAGCATAATATTTAATGTAAACCATAAGATAAAAATTGTAAATTTCACAATGCTTTTTATCAACTTTGATGTGATCCGGAAGCACTAGAGGTTTAAATCAAGAACTATTACATTTTTCTTTTTATTGAGGGAAATTTTGGAATGCTTAATTATTTTTTCTTAACTGTTTGTAACATCCACATCAATTTGTTTTGAGCTATTTATTATTAATGCTTGAATATGTTGGTGGTTTTTGTCAGGAAACAAGCAAACTTGTGGAGGGACAAAATCCAGTCAAACATGCTCAACTTAAAGTGCATGCATATGCTTTGAGATTTCTAAAGGCTAATAGGTCTCATGGAATTTCCTCTCAAGCAGAGGCACCAACAACTCCTGAAAAGATTTTTGACTCAAGCACGGTTGATATGTCATGGGATGAGCATCTTAATGAAGTATGGGACAAGTTACTTTTTAGTTCTTGTTAAATATATTTATTTGATGTTAGCTTTGCAACTTGGTGTGCATGCCTTTTGTGTATGATTGTGTCATATGTGTTCATTTGTCCTAAGATTCTTAAGAAGTGCACTTTAAGCTAATTCAATCCTATAAAACTATCTTGTAAGGTGAGAAATGCCTCCACTTATAAATTGTAATTTGGTCTTACCTTTAATTGAATGTGAGATCTCCAACACATCACTCTCAAATCTAGGCATGTACATATTGTGTGTGAGGCTAGATATGTGGGTGGTCTGATAGCAGTGACACAATAGGCCCAAAAAATCTTATTACAATAGCCTTTAATGTTGTATTAAGAAGTGAATTTAAGCCTAACTCATCCTCACAAAACCAGATGGTAATGTGAGGTTTGCACACATTTATATATTGTAAATTGGTTTTATCTCCAATCGATATGGGATTTCCAACATACTCTCTCATGCTGAGGCATGTATGGTTTGAGTGTGAGACTAGATGTTTGTGGGTGGTATGATAATGGCCTTATAGTGGCTGGCATGATAGGTCAAACAAACAACAAACCTTGCTAGGATATACTTTAAATGCCTCTGATACTGTTTTAAGAATTTGACTTATGCCTAACTTAATCATACAAAACTGACTTATAAGGTGAAGATTGTCTCTGTTTATAAATTGTAATTTGGCCTAATCCCTAGCCAATATGAGATCTCCATAAAAAATATTATATCTAAATGTAATATTCTATTTAAACTTGACCAGATGTGTTTTCTTTATCTAATTTATGATTTAATATTGTTAACATATTTATTTCGTGTTACCTTTGCAACTTTGTATGTCTTTTTGTATATCATTTTGTTCCAACATAGTATACCTAAATGCAATGTTCTTTTCCAACTGCACTGAATGTGGTGTTTTCATCTTTTTTTTTTAGCAGATGAATTTTATGGAGTGCTTTTGTTATTATTTTGGTTGTAGTCAATAACAAATCTCACTTAGTGGGAGGCTTTTGTTGTTGTTATGTAACTGCTATATGCAAATAACTAGTTTACATGTCATTTTAAATTTATAGGAAAATCTTTTCTACGAAGTTTCTCCTACTGCAACGGAAACATATAGAAAAGCTATAGAATCTCATTTCCATCATTTTGAGGTAAATGTATGATCTAAGATTCTCAATTACTTTGTTTATCAGGAAAAAAAACAGAAAGTACTTGGTTACCATGTTTTATTCCCTCCTGGAAGGCAAAGCCGTTTCAGGAAAATACGTGTTTATCTTATTAGTTCAAATATTTATTGAAACACAATATTTGACTTCTTGAAACAATAGAATAAACTTTTTCAGAAAATTGGGAATAGCATTCAAGAGGAAATTGAAACATCTGTGTATGATACCACAGCAGGTACTGTTGAGACTACATGCACTGTTTGTTTTTTGTGTTTAGTTGGTTATTCTGAACCTGTCATTATTTTCTTTTATTGATTCAAATAGAGTTTGGATCGCAAGAGAATGCATATGATGAGGAAGAAGGAGAAAATAGCACTTATTACTTGCCCGGTGTCTATGAGGGCAACAAATCATCGAAATCAGCACAGAAGAAACATAAAAATTTGAAGTCTTATACTCCTAGGTGTGGTGATGCTGGTGCTGATTTGCCTTATGTACACTATACAACTGGAACTCAATCATCCATGATGTTTGGAAAAAGACCTGCTAGTTTAAATGTTGGATCAATACCAACAAAGCGCATGCGTACTGCTACTAGGCATAGAGTTGTAAGCCCTTTTACTAACCTTGGGACAGTACAAGCTCAAGCTAAGGCGGATGCTTCAAGTGGTGATACCAATTCCTTTCATGATGACCAGAGTACTTTACATGTCGGACCCCTGATCCAAAAAGGGACTGAGGTGGAGTCAAATGCAGATTTTGAAAAACAGCTATCTTATGATTGTGCAGAAACATTTGTTAAAACGAAGAAGAAGAAGGCAAAGACTTTGGTAATAATCAATCTGTAATTATATAACTTGAGAGATACTTATTTTTGAACATGTGGTGGAGGTGTTTTTTGATTTATTTCAGAATCTGTATTTCAGCTTCATTTGCTTTATAATTATTCTGCAGGGTTCGATGTATGATCAGGGGTGGCAGTTGGATTGTGTTGTCCTAAATGAACAGGTAACCTATTTCAGTGAAATTGCCTTAGTAGCCTTCATCTTTCAACATTATGAAACAGAATTTGAATTTCTGGATTGTTAATTTTCAATGGGAATCTTTATACTTTGTAGCTTAAACCTAAGGCTCTACTATAGCTTGAATCTAGGATTGCTATATAACCCACCTTATATATGTATTCTCAACTTCATTTTATAAACTGTTTATGAATATTAATTTTTAATGCTTATTCTGTCATGTTTTCTCAATGCAGAGGGATCAGTCTAAGAAGAGAGGGGATAGTCATCACTTTGAATCTATTGGAAGTGGTGGTAAAGCTACTTGGAATTTTATTATAGATTTAGAAACTTCTTTTATTTACATTTAGTATGTGTATTCTATTTTCTTCATGATTAATGATTTACAAATTCAACTTTCCTGTTTTGAAGGCTTATATGGGCAACATAAAGGGAAGAAACCAAAGTTAATGAGGCCACTTGATAATCCTTTGGACAATATTGTGCCACTGACTAATTCTATTCCTTCACCTGCTGCTTCACAAATGAGTAACATGTCATCTCCTAATAAATTTATCAAGATCATTAGTGGTCGAGACAGGGGCCGGAAAACTAAATCTCTGAAGGTAAAATTTTTATATGATTTTAGATGCTCATGTGCTAGCAATTTTTGTTTCTGCAATTGTGCTAATTCTATTATTATATTTTTATTATTTTTTACGATTAGACTTCTGCTGGACAGCCTGGTTCTGGAAGTCCTTGGTCACTATTTGAAGATCAGGTGGTGTGGAGTTCAATTGCCTTACCAAATTTTCTCTCTCCTTTTTTAATTAATATTTTATACTTGAATATCTATGACTTGTCTGAAAGGCTTACCGTTATTGCCCTACTTCTTGCAGGCTCTTGTGGTCCTGGTGCATGATATGGGTCCAAACTGGGAGCTCGTGAGTGATGCTATCAATAGTGCTCTCCAAATCAAGGTACTGATGTGCAATATGGATGGTTTTAGAGGAAAGGGGACATCGTTTCTGGATTTTTCTTTTTCTAAATAATGTCATATTCCATTAGATCATCATGCAAAATCCTTCTGATGCTTTATGTTACTTACATCATACTCTTGAATCTCTGAGCTGTGCTTTATGACACTTTAAATGCTAAAATTTCATTTAATCTGTGATTTGGTGGGTTATTTTGGTTTTTATTGGAACTTTGCTGATAATGACATTTTATAATATATCCAGTGCGTCTTTCGCAAACCAAAAGAGTGCAAGGATCGTCATAAAATTTTAATGGATAGAACTACTGGGGATGGCGCAGATAGTGCTGAAGATTCAGGGTCTTCTCAATCTTATCCGTCTACGTTGCCTGGAATTCCTAAGGCATGGAATTTTTTTCATTTTCATTGTGTTATTTGGATGCGTTGGGGCAATGTCATGTTTTTTGTTGTGCCTTTAATTGGGTAAATCTTTCGTATCTTTAGCAGGGTAGTGCCAGGCAGCTATTTCAACGGTTACAGGGGCCAATGGAGGAGGATACATTGAAGTCTCATTTTGAGAAAATTATAAAGATTGGACAGAAGCAACATTACTTTAAGAATCAGGTTTGAATCCAAAACATTTACGTCAGGAAAGATTATAAGATGCAGAGACACTTAAAATTTTGCACGTGTGACGTTGTTAGCACATACATTATTTTAATTATTGGACATCTTAGGATTTGTGATACACTTCAATTCACTACTTGTGATTCATGATTTGAATCTTGATATGCTACCTTCTTATCACTCATAGTGTTTGAGGCAAAGAAGAAAAGCAGATAATTGGGAAAAGTGATTTTGAGAAATATTATTAGCACACTGTCAAATAGAGTACTATTGTGTATTTATACATGATAGAATGCATAGCTGTCATAACTAAAAGCACAGATGGTAAGAGTTTTTTAACTACCTGTAATGGAACACTAATACTCAAGGAGGCAGTTGAATAACTGCTCCTGCACACAATACTCATTCAATCACTAATGTCAATGATTAAATTAGATTGGCTGTTAATTGAGCAATAGATGATAGATGGTTACTTTTTGTGTTATTAATGCTCAATTAAAGTTTGTTAGTTGCTTGCATGGTAGTAAGTATCGTATGATTCACCATACGAAACGATTCAACAGCTCCACGATATGAATCGTTTGATGAATCGTTTTTGTTCCTGTATCGTGTTCGTATCGTACGATTTGGACTCCGAATCGATCTGAATCCTGACATTCACAGACACAAATGTTCCTCTCGATGACACCTCTCACGATGGCGATTCTTGCTGCAGCACCTCTTGCGATGGCGCCTCTTGCGGTGGTGCCTTTTACGATGGTGTCTCTCGCGGTGGTGCCTCTTGCCGTGGTGTCTCTCACTACCTCGCGGAGCAATGACAGAGAAGTTAACAGACCTCAGCGGCGGCAACTCGTAGCAACTTGCATGATATCATTGTATCTGACGGTGGCACAACCTCAAAGCTGGTCTTGTGCATATGATAGACTGAAAACCCTAGGATTTTTAGTGTGTTGGAATTGGGCCTGTTTTAACCTAAATTTAGCCCATTTTGTTTAAAATATCTTAAAATCTAATAAGTAAATGGTAACTTCCACTAAAGTTATTGCATCCAAAAAAAAATGACTAAAGTTACTACTTCACCCCAAAAAAGTAACTCTATAAACTGTCACTACATCCAAAAAAATTTATAAAAGATAACTTTCAAAATGTTTACGAATCATACGATTCACGATACGATAAATCAGCTCTCCGATACACGATACGATTCACGATTCAACTACCATGGTTGCTTGGTGTAACTTCAGCATGAAATTCATGTAGTGATATGATTATCAATATCAGTTTAATAAATATATTACATTTATCAAATGAAATAAATATATTTCATTTATAAATGTAATAGTTAAAATATTATTAACATTAAATAAATGTAAGTTTTAATAAATACGAGTTAATATTATATAAGGAAAAATAATTAATTTAGATATAAGTAAAGTTACTGCGCAATAAATAACATTAAATACTATAATTCTTGTACTCAAGTGTATTTTACTTCTATATATATACATCAGAAAGAGAGATGAGTAGATAAACATAGATTATTAAAATATCTTAGATATTAGGTAGATATTGTAACATATCTTAGTCAGCAAAACTTTAGTTGAACCAATTTTTGGAGCAATTCCTTGGCGTACTAATTTTTTACAGTTTAATTATTTCTTATTGGTCTGAGTAATGATTACTTCTGAAGAATATTGTCTGCACGGAGCAGAATTATAGCTATATTCAAAATTTGTCTGTTTTGTTGCTAGTTTGTGAGATTGTTCTTAGCAGAAAGTCTTTTTTTTTTTAATGCAGGTTGATAACCAGGATTCAAAACAAGTAGTGCCTGCCCATAATTCACACGTGATTGCTCTTTCCCTAACGAGTCCCAACAACCTGAATGGAAATCTTTTAACGTAAGTTTTTATTTTATTTTCTTGCCAATAGGGACATTTTATAATTTGGATTCTGTTGCATTGTACTCTGCGCATCTAAACTCTATATATAGAGAAGTTGATGTACTATTTCAGATGAATTAACAAAATAAGAATCTTCTTTCTTTCAAATTATTCCTTTCAAGTTAAAATACACATGATTAGATTGTTTAGCACAAGAATTTAATTTTTGTTTGAATCCCGGATGAAGGCCACTTGATCTCTGTGAAGCTGAAGAAACAAACCCAGATGTCCCAGCCGTTGGGTACCAAGGTTCTCATCCTGGTGGTTTGACATTACCACATCAAGGTTCTATACAGTCAACGCTTACCACATCTGGGGTGAACTCTTCACTACCTGGGTCTTCTGGTATGGTTCTCGGCCATCACTTGTCATCATCATCTGGTTCAGCCATAACATCTGTCAGGTGTGCAGTTTCATTGCTGAGGATTCTTGTTGTGCATTAACATTTTGGGCATTGCTATACAATCAATTGATGTGATTGTTTCAGGGGTGGTAGATATGGAATTCCAAGGAATTCTCCTTCATCAGTGGATGAGCAACAGAGAATACAATACAATCAAATGTTATCTGGAAGAAGCATTCAGCAGACAATTCCAGTTACTGGGACTCTTTCTGGAAGTGATCATGGTCGCATGCTTCCTGGTGGAAATGGTATTGGTATAATGGGTGGAATTAACAAAGCCATGGCAATGTCTAGGCCAGGGTTTCAAGGATTAGCATCACCATCGATGCTTAATTCTGGAAGCATGATTTCCTCTAGTATGGTTGGGATGCCAAGCCCTGTAAATATGCACTCTGGAGTTGGCCCTGGACCAGGCAACTCAATTTTAAGACCTCATGAGACACTACATATGATGAGGGTGAGAAGTATTCTTATTCCGTCATATTAGGATTGAATTCTTTAAGCTTATTACGTATTCACAAAAGCTAATAATCAAATTGCCAGAGACAATTTAATCAGAAAGCCACTTTTTTAAATCTTTGTGGAATGCCAAAAACAAAAATGTGCCTAAGTTGTACTTCACCTTGTGGTTATGAAACTTGTTTTCCCAACCAAATTAACATTTTTTCTTTGACTGTAATCATAATTGCCTCTCTTAGTCTGTTAGGTGTTTGGTTTATTTCTTAACATTTATGGTGATCTTATTTTATTTATACTAATGACTTTTTTCCTACATTAGCCTGGCCATAACCCAGAACATCAAAGACAAATGATGGTTCCAGAGCTTCAGATGCAAGTCACCCAAGGGAACAGTCAAGGTATTCCTGCTCTATGTGGGCTGAGTTCTTCCTTTAGCAATCAGACAACACCACCTGTTCAGCCTTATCCAGGACATGCACAACAGTCCCACCAACTCTCGCAGCAGCAGTCCCATCTCAGTAATCCTCGTCCTCATCTTCAAGGTCCAAGTCATACCAATTCACAGCAGCAAACCTATGCTGTCCGGTTAGCGAAGGAAAGGCAACGATATCTCCAGCACCAGCAGCAGCTTGCTGCCTCCAATGCATTGTTGCCACATGTCCAGGCAAAGTCTCAACTTCCCATATCATCAACACCATTGCAGAACAGTTCTCAAGTTCAACCACAAAATTCTTCTCAGCAAGTCCCACATTCACCTATAACACCATCATCCCCTCTGACTCCCATGTCATCCCAGCTCCAACAGCAGAAACTTCACCAATCACAACCTGTGTTCAGCAGAAATCCCCCTGCTAGTGGGTTGACTAACCAAGCAGCAAAGCAACGCCCACGACATCCACCACAGCAGCCATCGCCACCACAGCAGTATCAACAATCTGGTAGGCAGCATCCTAATCAACGGAATAATGTACAGTCTCAACAACAGGCAAAACTTATGAAGGGAATGGGAAGAGGAAATATGTTGGTCCATCCGAACCTCTCTGTGGATACTTCTCATCTAAGTGGACTCTCTCTGCCTGTGGGAAGCCAAACTGGTGAAAAAGGGGACCCAATCTTGCACATGATGCAAGGTCAAAATATATATCCAGGATCTGGTTTAAATCCAAAGCCTTTGGGCCATGCTCATTCTTCAAATCATCAGCAGAAGCTGCATTCTGTGTCACCAACGACTTCGTCAAAGCAACTTCATATTCCTTCTGATACTAAAGCTCAAGCACAGGTTTCACCAGTTTCATCAGGCCAGTTGTTGTCACCTACACAGCCAGCTGTTATTGCTTCTAACCACCATCAGCTGCAGCCACAGAGTCAGTCTAAGAAAATTAATCATACTCAAACAAATGTTCAGAGAATGTTGCCACTAAACCATCCTGTTCATACTGAGCCATTAAAGTCTGATCCAATTCAAGCTGACCAACAGTCTGCAAACAGCGCTTCCCAGGTTAGCACATGTGCTACAATGACTCAGAGTTGTATGGATTCTGTTAGTGCTGTACCAGTTATTGCCACAGTATCTTCTCAGAGGAAAACAGCTGAACCGCCATTTGATTCCACTATGAAAAATCAAACCACTCAAATAAGCTCATTGGGAAGTGCACCTGCTGGAAATTCCACGGGAAATGAGCAACCGACAATTAGTCAAGGGTTGGAGCCAAGATCAGTTAGCTTGACTTGTCATGCACACAATTCTGATACACAGTGGCAAAAACATCAAGTACAACCTCTCCAACAGGCACAACCCATCCTATCTCAGCAGCCATATCAGACTGAGCAGCAGAAACAGCATGAGAAAGAAGAATATTCTCCCAAAGATCTTGTTTTACAACCTCAACAACATTTGCCGCATCTACAATCAGGGCAGAACAGTATGTTTATCCAGCCACCTAATTCTAAAGTTGAATGATGCTTTGCAACGGATGGAACAGCCAAGTGCACTTTTTCTGTCAAGATTGGAGTTTTTATGCCTTAATGACAGCATTGTACAGGTAATTCTATATTCTTAAAATATTTAGCTCGTATATGTGCAAATATAGCATTGAATTGCATTTGTTTGTTGTTTGACTCTATTGGATGTGGCAGGCTCATGTTTTTTTCACCACATGCATATAAAACACATTCGTCGTATATGAAAGCTTTTTTCTGAATGATCGTATCAGTAATTGATCACTTTGTTTACAATATCTGCAGATTTTTTCTTAGAAATTATTGCTGTCCTCGAGTGTGTTGAATGGTAATGTGAGAAAGGAATAAATTGGCATGCTCTTACGTACACACAATTCTATAGTATAAGTGAAGAAAAGAACGCTGCTCCAAGGAGCTACTGTTTTATTGAAAGTATGAAATCAAGAAAACAAAGAGCAATGGCTGTCACGAGCCACTGTCATCTCAGCCCAAAAGCCTGTCCCTGCCAATTCCCCCGCTTTCTCCTCACCTTCCTCCCTTTATATTTCCTTCAGCCCTTCTAACCTAAAGAATCTCTAAGATTCGCTATTCTCTCTCCTCTTCCCATCTCTGCTAAAACCGTTAGCACTCTCCCCCTCAGATTTTGCTTGTGGACCCCACTTAATGGTTTTCCATTTTTTTCTTTCATATACCCTCTTAACCTTCTCTTTTTGTCTCTCATCTTCTTGGGCCTGGGCTTGATTCGTATCACATGCTAAGTATCATTTTAGAACATTACACAAAATCCACTACCCAGAAACTAACTTAATTGGAACTAGGGAAAGTCTATTAAAAAGGTTCATTTGTGAATAATATTATCAAACCGCTGGAGTAATGTTAGTTGGTAGTGTTATAATTATAAAATTACAGAACAGATCCTATATAATAAAGAATATCTAAATTTTATGTTATATTTGGAATATTCTTATTTAGTCTTAGTTAGTGATTTAGTCCTTTGATTTGTTACTTTGATTCATTTTGGTCCTCTTATTATTTTTTTTCAATTTAGTCCTTTTATTATTTTTGATTCAATTTAGTCCTTTTTTTTAAATGATCTAATTTTGTCCTCTCCGATCTGGGACTAATTTAGTAATTAAGCTCAATTACAACTTATACATACATGTTAAATAATTTTTTATAATTTATACATCAAATCAGCTCACCTAAATACTCAAATTTACCTCCCACCTAAATACTCAAATTTACCTCCCACCTAAATACTCAAATTTTTTACATTAGGTGGAATGATTTGACATATAAATTCTAAAAAATTAGTTTAACACGTACATATAAGTTGTAATTAAGCATAATTACTAATTTGGTCTCAAATTGGAGAGGACAAAATTGGATCGTTTTAAAAAGAGGAAGACTAAATTGAACCAGAAAATAATAAGGGGATCAAAATGAACCGATTCAACAAATTGGTGGACTTAATCAATAATTAAGCCTTTTATTTATTCTCATATTACTAAATCTTCTTGATTTATTGTATTGATTCTGTTTTTTCAATATAAATAAAACATTCATGTCTCAAAATCATATGGAATTATAAAACATGTTTTCTTTTTTTTAATATTTTATAGAAGGTAGTCATTGTTCTGAGTTTTTCAGGGATGGATTTGATTTTTCATTTTATACCGTTAAGGATTAGTGGGTCAGGTTTGGTACCCCCACCATTCTTTGTAGTTTCCTCTTTTTTTGTGATATTCTGAGGTGCTACATATGATTGATGTTAGTGTTAACATTATTGGGATCACATACAACTCGTGATGTTTTGATGTTTTAGTACTCTTATTTTTTTTAAAAGAAAATTAATGCTACAAAAGGTACTTAAAAACAATGAAAATATATATTTTATTTAAACGAAAATAAGAATGTAAATCTAGTCATATCAAGTCTTATCAAGTCTCTCTTCCTTTTGTGAAGTTCTTCACCCTAGGTTTGTCACCTCAGGAGTTTGAAAGCTGTTAACCTCATCACCACTTGGTTAAGGAGGCTCTGATATCATGTTTTTGGCTAACTCGCCAAGACAAACTGTTTAAATTTCGGCATGTCAACGGTTTTATCGATTCGCATGATTACATCTCTTAGCAGAAATGTATTTTTAGATTCATTATTAATGATATTTGTTCATATGTATAGAAATTAGTGTCATGTAAGTAATTTATCTTGGCTAATGTGTATTGCGGTCTTATCCTTGTTAATTTTCTTATGAATCCAGTGACGGTAGTCTTATTAAGTGTTGCTTTGGTTGGAAGATATCATCACACACATGTACTTCACATTTGTTCTTTTTGCTGTAAGATGACAAAAGAAAAACAGACTTCATTTGTGGGGTTTTATGCAGATGAAGCTGATTATTCATGGGGACTGTGGAATATGGAAACAGATATTCGTTGTTTCTGCACAGGTCCTGTTGATGTACTAACCCAAGTTATATTGGCAGGCATCATGGCTTATCATGTTCTTGTTTGACAAATCTTGTATATTAACAGTGTTCTTAGAAGGTTGACCCCACCATTTTGGTTTTTGGAAAAGAGACGAGTATAGAGGTCTTTTTGTATAGGATCGTCTCTTGGGTCCTTTGTACTTTCCCCTCCTTTTCCTTTTTTGTTTTACCTTCTCATGTGCAGAGAAACAGTTTATTTTTGTTTTACTAGATTAGTGAATGTATTATTACTCTAGATAATCGGGATAGAAATCATTTTTATTGGCAAAAGCCAATTGAAGCTTTTGTGAATACAAGTTTCCCAATGATGTCTTGGTACTACCATCTGTATATATGCAACTTCTCAATTTTGTAATCATTTTAATGAAACATGTCTCACTAGCTTTTCCTTTTATCCCAAATGTGTATCAACCAACAACAGCATCAGTTTTACGTAGGATAGAAAAGTGGTTCCTTGGGTTAGGAGATTCAAACTCACCAGCTTGTCATGACCAATTTTGAGGGATTGGATCTACATTTTTTTTTGATCGGCATACATGAAATAAAAAGTACTTTAAGAGTTTAAATTTAAAGTTTTTAATATTGAGCTTTTTAGTATTTTAATGTTCTTTAAAAATGAAAGTCTATTATGCTATTATTGTTTGTTTACTTTGTACATTTCTTTTTTGTAATACTGATAAGAGTTTAGGCTAGATTACAAACGTTTTATATTTTTCTGTACTTAATTTGTTCGTTAAAATTAATTTTATGAATTAAAATCTCTTTCTTCTTTTTATTTTGGTGGGTTTAGGGTTTATTTTAAGTCCAAGTGGATTGAGCAGTCTGTTTTATCATTTCTAATTTGAAGGGCTTGTTTATATAAATTTTCTATAATCTATTATTAATTAACTAAAGTAGGAATTAAACATATAAAGGAGTTCCTAAAAATTTGTTTATGCATAAATATATTTTAATTGATGAAAATATTTGAATTGGAAGTATGAATATCTCAAGTTACATGCTACTAGTAACATCTTCTCAAACCCTACTCAATCTGTCTTATTTAAAAGTTCAATCACCATCAATGTTAAATTTAGAGCCATTTGAACTATGTCAAGAATTCGAGAAAAGTTACAAAAAGGTTACTTCAAAGGCTTGGGTTCATTACAGAAGGGTGGATGGCAATGCAATTTGCAAGTATCGTGACAAGTTATACAAGGCTCGTGAAAAATAAGAAAAAAGGAAAGAATGGAGAGTTGATTGCAATTTTTTGTACGTATGTTTGTTTAAATGTGTAGTTAGACGATAAAGATTTTACAACTCGGGTTTTAGATCATAGTTACTCTTGATTGGATGGTAGTTACTCTAATTCCATCAAGTATCCATGACACTTGCTCACTCCTAGCTAAAAAAATTGGGTTTTTTTTTTTTTTTTTTTCATATTGTAGTCCGTCCTAGGTAATCGAATGGGGTAGTGTTTTTTTTTTTTAATGTTTATAAGGTTAAGTACTCTAGTTTGCTAAATGAATATAAACAATATTCTTCTAAAGCTTTACGGCATAGAGAAAAATTGACAAAGTAGTTATTGCAATTCCTTTTTTGTCAATGTGTAGCATTGAAATCATTTTGAATATCTTCTTATATTGTTTGTTGAGCTTGATAGTTAAAAAGCATTAAATGCACTATGTGTAACACATTAATTATTCTTCTCTTCTTCACACACCCTAATTTACAGCTAGTAGTACTTATTTTCCTCCGTTGTATGGTTCTTTTATTCCAAATCAAGGTAACAGTGCAACCATACTAGACAAACAGTTGGACTAGAGTTGAAATATACTTCTATTAGGACAGTTGGTAGATAAAGAAACTTTAACTTGATTGATAAGAGATATTGGAATAAAACTTGTATTTGGTGCAAATCTGGGCAACAAATGGTAAAGACATTCTTTAGAACACAAAATTAAGCTTCAAGAATATTCTTAAGTTTATGTTAGCTTAATGGTTGTTTGTATATCATCGCCAATCAGTTTTCAAAAGAAATTGAAAATATGCTTGGTGCTTTATTGTTTTCATATGAGGTACTTGCAATTTTCTTTTTTGTATAGTTTGCTCATACTCTATAATATACATCTTCATGTTCTATGCTTTGTTGTATTAAGCATTTAATCAAAATTATAGGTAGCTAAGTTTTTCTCTAACAAGGCTTATAGTAAATAGTATAGAACCACTAGCATGATTAAACACTCAAAAGGTTTATATGAATCCTGATCGTAATAAGGATATTAGGTATGAGAAAAAGATGTGAGTGTGCCACTAAGGTCATGAATTTGAAATGCTAAATTTAACCAAGAGAAAACTCACGTACTTTATATATTGATAATAATTGATGAACTTTCTTTGGGATTCATTGAAAATGAAGGCTTTAGAAGTTTATGTAAGAAGTTGAATCCACCACAACTAATTTTTGCATGAGTTATTAGCTTACTTAAAGCCTTGAATTAATTTTGGTAAACATTGTATTATTTTTTTAATTAGGCTAATGATAGAAGCCTTTTGTCGCATAGGCTTTATCAAACAAAAAATAAGTATTTTCCCTTTACTAATGCAATATAGAGGTCAACTTAGGTCAATCCAAGGAACATAGGCCTAATGAATCCATTGATTAAAGGTTTTGGAGAGTTTGAAAGCTTTAAAATATAATTAAAAAGAGAAAACAATACACACAATAAGTAAAGAAAAACTATGAAGAAAAGTTGTAAATGGAAGTTGAAAAATGAAACCATTAGACGATGCAAAAGGAACAAGGTTCTAGACAATGCAATTGTAAATGACTAAACGATTTAAACTAACACATTGGTGGAAAGAGAACTAAAGTAGTAGATGATATGAAAATAAGGCATAAACGATTGAGAAAATTAGAGTAAAACATGATATATAACAACACACACTAGATGATACATAAGACAAAGCATCAAATGATAGGGAAAAGAAGAGTAGACAAAGCAAAAAATAAAGTCACTAGCCGAAACAAAATAGAAAGACACTAGGGGAATGAAAAATAAAGCAGTTGATGACTTGAACAGTAAGCTAAACAAACATAAAAGTGCCAAAAATGAATCATGATCAATCCTTATTCATTCTTGATTGTAAGGAATTCAAAATTGTCATCTTGTTAGTGAAGAATGTATAAACCAATCAAACCAATCAAACCAATCAGATATACATCCATAGTTAACAATTCTTAATCAAGAAGTTGAAAACTATAAAAATTTCAAGACAAAGTAGAATTTTCATAAATTCATATTTTGAAACAACTACTCAAACATGGAATTAAAACTGAAAACATTAAAGAAGGAAATAATGTGAAATGGTAAAAGCAAATGTGAAATTTAAAATAAGTATTGAAAACTAAAGTTGAAAGCAAAAGTTGTGTAAAAACGTAAAAGAGAATTTAGAAAACGCAAAGCATAATGAAACAAATGTTGAAATGAACATTAAAGAAGTCAAGGGAACAACTAGATTGTATTACAAAGAAAACTTGAAAGACTTTAAATGCTAGTCCTAAGAAAACCAATTCTACTCTGCTACCCTAGTGGCTCTATTGCCTCTTCCTTTTGTCCTTCTTGTTGAGATGTTTATAGCACTAAAAACAAAGAAAGAATATTCTCAACTGAATTATGAAAAGTTACTGAAAAAGTTCTGAAAAGTCTTGCCAGAGAGCGGCTTTTGGGTGTGTGTAATGTTGTGTTGTTGCTCAACCCTGAAAAATGTAGGAGGTGGCAATGTCCAGTTGTTCCATTTTGCTCCTTTATGGAAAATTTTATGATCGGTCCACATTACATATCTAAGCTATGAAATGACTCTATCCTAGGAAATGCTAATTACACCAAAATACAAAAGAAACATTTAAGCTAAACTTTTTTCTTTTTTCTGTGCTAAAAAAGAAAGCCTAAGAACAAAAGCAATACCCAAGTGAAGTAGTTAGTCTATAAAAGTATGAACAAATCAAGAGTTATAAGTTAATAAAGTTCTTAAAAATCTTAAATTGATCCAATTAATCCAATTTGCCCAAGAGTGAGTTGGATTTGATTGAGTTTAACATAAAATGCATAAACCAAACTCAACCCAACCGAACCAAATAATTTTAATGGGTTAAGTAATGAGTTTGTCAAAATCCTCCTAAACACGATCTATGATAAGATAGGTATATAACTCTCATCATCCCACATTTGACCTAAAGATACCCACACCCAAATCTTGGAGTAGGAAAAGCACATATAGTTGTAGGATGACAATATGTCGGGCTTGGTATGGGTAATGCCTATATGTTATACTTCTCGTTTGAAAAACCTTGTATTGTTGCTTGCCAACTGATAATTGTGCATATTTTTATAATATTTTAATTTAAAAAAATTATTTGAAAACATGTCTTTAAAATATAAACATACATAAAAATAACTTCAATTTCATAGTTTAAAATAAAATAGAAATATATGAAGTCATATTCTAAATAATTCTTCAATGATTCATATTTTTTTTAATAATAACTTTATTTTGATCACTTGATTTAAAAAAAAACTCAAATAAAATTTAGTAATAATTATTAACGATTAGTAGTATCCGTTAGTTGGATACCATGATTATTGTACCCACCCCATCAATAAACGAATAATTTTATACTCGTATTCAGTATTCGCGGTTATCCATTAAGCATATCCATTTAGTATCCATTAATAATTATTAATGGATCTTTTTCCATCTGTATCCAATTACTAAATGGTCATATATGACAATGTAGACGAAGAACGATCTAGACAAATTGATCAAGAAGCACCACAACATGTAATTGTTGATTTTTTTTTATTAAATCCTTTAATTCTTTTACTGAGGATGAAGATGACATCGTGGTTGAATCTCCAGATTATGAAGACAACAATGAAATAGGACAACTAACAAACATTCCCCCATCACAACACAACTCACTGTATAACTCCTCTAAACACTTTTGGAAATTCCCACATCATACAATTATATATGACCTACAATTTGGTCAACCTTAAACTATATGTATTTTATCCACCTGGGATATTATTTATTGAGTAGTCATTCAACACCAAGGAGTAAGTACATGATGCCATCAACTGCTTCCACATCTATGACAATTTCATGTATAAGGTGAAAATGTCAAGTCAAACAAGGCCTATGTTGTGATATGTCCATGCTAAGTATGCCTAGAGATGTAAATCAATCTTACAACCAAATGGTCAATACTAGAAAATAATGAAGTTGGAAGGTATCCACACTTGTGTTTTTCCACTGATTTTCATAAGACCATAACAAGTTCTAATCTCATATGATTTCAAAAATCATCCATGAAATTATTTACGTCAATCCTTTAGCATGAGTCTCAACAATCATAGCTTATGGCAATTCAATCATGGGGTACATGGTGAGCTGGAAAAAGGCATGGTTGAGAAGAAAATAACCATAAAAAGATATATGAAAATTTAGAGGATCTAGCAAGAAATTCCATCTCTATTGAATGTGACAAAACTTTACATTTCAAATTTTATTTGAAAGATGAATACCCAATCAACATATAGCAACAAGTAGTTGGGTGAGGACTGCATTTTCTTTTAGAGGGTCTTTCAAACATTCAAAACATGTATTAATGAATTCTAATTCAAATAGTCAGTAATCCATGTCGATGAAAGATTTTTATACCAAAAATACTAAAGGACCTTGGTGGCAATTTCACATGATGGTCACAACAAATATTACTAATCATTTTTTCTATCGTGGAGGATGAAATGATAGGTGTTTGTTTATTTTTTCTTGAGGGACTTAAGGAGGTACGTCACTCCACAACGTGACATGTGCCTCATTTTTTACTAGCAAAGGAGTGCATATTTCAAAGACAGTAATGGTTGGAATGAAAATAATTATGTATATGTGTACCTTATTTGACACACAACATGGAACTACATGAGGCATTTCACAAATACACCACTTTGTAAACATAGGTAATGATATTATCTCTATTCATATTATTAATGGATTATTAATGGATTTGTATCACATTTGTAGCATATAGGATGACAAAACCAAGATTATTTTTCTACTATGACAAGGAACCTTCCAATCTCTTCTTTGGAGATGACAACATATACTCACTTAAACAAATTCTTCACAAATAGAGATAATGAGGTGGAAACCATGATAGCAACTTACCATGTCTACTTTGAAGTGCAACAAAGACCTTGAAAATGCACAATCAAAGGCAAACATATAAAGTGTTTACCTTTGATAGGAGACTCACAAGATTTCACATGGAGGAAACAATAAATTCAATTGAAGTTTGACTATTAAAGCGATTTATAATTTGGTTAAACAAATTGTGGCAACTATTGGCAAAGTCTCAAAGTTTCACTAATCATGTCTACATGCTTTTGTTTCATGCAAACACACATACACACACACACACACCACGAATTTTCTATGTATATCGCTCTTGTGCACACATTTGAAAAAGTTTATCATGTGTATGAAGGATTCGTACAACAATTTAGGATTAAAAACTATTGTCCTCCTTACATTGGACTAATATTATCCCTAAATCATGAAATAAAAAGAACTTCAAACAACAGACCTACATTAAGTTGGATAAGGGTTATGGACAATAGGAAACAACATAGTCATGCAAAAAATGCTCTTATTGTCACAAACTTGGACACACCTACGTCAATTTGGATAATGGTGATGGACAAAGGAAACAAGATAGTCATGGCAAAAAATGATCTTATTGTCACAAACTTGAACACACCAGAAAAACATGTTCGAACATTGCTCAGGAATCAACTTCACACCATTAATTTTGTTTTTTAAACAAATAACAATCCATTTATTATGTTCTTAACTATCTAATGAATGAAAATTTTATCTACCTTTCAATTCAAGTTATATTTCATTATTTAACTACTTTTGATATAACAAATACAATTATTTTTTGTTTATTGCAAATAACATTTTAATAATAAATTTGAATGTATAAATGAAAACTATGTTCATCTTATTAGCATGAGGTCTTAATAGTGCTCCAAAATTGTTCATAATAATAGTAATACTCTGCAAACTACACAAAGCTTCATACATTATTTTTCATCAAGGTACTTTTATCAACATACTACATTGTTGCACAATCCTCTATGCATTATTTTTCATTAGTGAACAATGATCAACAAAGTGTATTGTTGTACAATCCTCCATACAACATTTTTCATCATTGTACATTCATCAAAAAAAATTTCCATTGCATAATCCTTTACATTGCTTTCCATTAGGGGCCCACTAACAAACAAATTGTATCATTGCATAATTCCCATACATCATTTTTCGTTAAGGCACATTGATCAACAATATATATACCTCATGTCAAGAATCTCACTATACCAATGTTTTCATATTAGTTTACCGTTTTGTGTTCCTACAATCTTGTGTGTCCAATATAATAGATATAATATATATTGTTCATTTATCAACTCACAAAGATCATGCTAATTTGTTACTCAATTACTCTTCGCCTATAAATTCAATCATATACCAAATTAAAACCATTAAGTCAAAAAATAACATTTATACTAAACATACAAAATCTTCTTCCTCTCCACAACATCAAAATTCATCTTGAAATAGGCCATTTTACATCATATAATTTTATTTTTTTTAATCCTTATCTCACTATTATGTTTGTAAATGGTCGAATCACAAAACAAAAGGTAGGTGTCATTTTTTAGTGTATGTCTTTTAAATTGTTTTGAATTCCATACATTATACAATCATTTGAAGGGAAAAATAAGCACTAATTTGGTACACCTATATATGCACTAATTTGGTACACCTATATTAGACGACATTGAACAAGTTGCAGAGTACTGCCAACCTTAGTTCACAAATAATGGTCTAATTGAGGGTAATGTTGAGATATTAACTTAATGTTCGTGTATTTCAAATGTTAGTTTGTAAATTTAAGTTTCCATTTAATAACATGATTGGACTCTATGCTAAGTTAGCAAAATCTACGAAAGAAATAATGAAGCTTTTAAACTCACTCATAACAAACTCTTCCACAAATCTAAATTTCATCACTTCCACCAAAGTAATAACATACTTTAAAGGATTTATCTATTAAGTTGCCAAAATGAAAAGTTAAAATGTTTATAATCTAACCTATGTTGAAACCCTCCAAAAAAGAAAATCACATATAGTTGATCTTTCAGCAACTATTTCATTTCATAGTGGAAGTACTACAATACAAAATTTGTTAACAAGTTACAAAAATCAACTATCAAAGTCTAGTTGGAATTATTATTCAAAAACTTATTCATTACTCACTATAAACAAAAAATTATGTCAATGTGGCACAAATGACCATCTCAACTTCTTCACCCAAGTATATAACATAAAGAATCATGAACCAACATTAAATTGTTTTTCCAAACTAAATATTTACACGGTATAACTAATAAATGATTCCTAACTTTCAAGACCCTACTTATATTAACTAACAAAAAGAATGAAATTGCTTCAATAATAATTATTTTATATCAATTTCATATACATTCTCTTCATGTGCCTTTAACTCTTAATATAAATAAATTTCAATTAATCATCTCTAAAAATTAAAATTTTCTTTATTATATATATATATATATATATATTTGTTTACATAATTTTTTTAAAATATTATTACATAAATACATAAAATAAATTTTATGTTAAATAATTATTTCATAGAAATTATAAATAATTTATTATTTTTAGAACTTTAAATTTTAATGTTACTCCTATAATTATTATTGATCATTTCTAACTTTTATAACCAAATTGATAATAAAATAACGTTTTAATAATAATTTCAGATATTTTACCTTCCCAATGGAATCTTTAAAAAAATCTTTAAAAGGGGCCTTCGTTTCAAATCTTTTTCAACATGGAAAAAAACAATTATCATCATAGATAATTAAAAAAATATTAAATTAACAACAATTGATATTTTATATTAATTTACGCAACTCAAAATATTATTTTTTTAAGATAAACTACTATATTTATTTTATTTTTCATAAGTCCAAAATATATTTCTTTTATAAATCTTTAATTTTTTATTTTCTATTTTCAAAATTTTTTCTTCTCCTTTACAAAAATAAAAATAAAAAATAGAGAAATCATACCAAAATTTGGATCGACATAACCAAATATAATACCTTAAAAAATTATAATTTTTAGGAAAATAAATAAATGATGTTAAATATATATTTATGTAAAAGATAAAATGATATATTAATTATATAATTTAAGAGTTATTTTATTCAAAGTTTTCTAAAAGATGAAAAAGGTTTAGTAATTATTTAATTTATAAGATTTATGTAATTTAAAAGATTTTATAAAAAATAAGGTTTGATGAATAATTATTCGATTAAAGTGATTACAAATTGAATTTTCACTATATTTAGTGAATAAAAATAAGTATATAAATTGATTTTTTACGAAGATAGGAGTAATTATGAAATGAGATTTGTTACATGAAGGTTGTGAGATTTAAAGAGAGTGAAGCTCTATAAATAGAATAAAAGATAACACACCTTTTGACCCTAAAAAAGACATTGGAAACATAAGAAAGAGAGGAAAAAAAAAACACATGGTGAGGTCGAGTACAAAAGAGACAAAAATCAAGTAGAAGATAAAGTTGTTAATAGATAATGGGAGCTAACTAAATTTTTCATATTTTTTTTAATAGTTTTTATTAGTAAGCAAAAATTTTAGGTAGCTCCCCTTATCTCTTCAATACTTCGTCTTCTACTTAGTTTCTTTTCCTTTTGTTTTTGTCTCTGTTTATAATTTTGACTCCAACACTTTGTTTTTAAGATAAAAATGTGGCTTGCCTCTTATCTTATTTACAGAGCTCCACCCTCCCTAACAATCACAACCTAGGAGAGATTCACATAACAAATCTCATTTCATAATATTTTGATTTTCAAAACTAACTTATCTACTTATTTTTATTAACTAAATATTGAGGGATTCAGTTTTTAACTATAATTTTAACTCTAGACAATGCACAGTCTAGACAATGCACAATAGATGCACAGTGAGTTCACTCTCCATATACCCTAAGATACAAAACTATTGTTCTAATACCAAAATGTAACGTCCAAATCTTTCGCTTTGTAGTAAAAACTGCTAAAAAATTGTCTTACAAAAAATTTTGTTAGTCCCTTACCTCTTAAAGGCTTAGTATTCTACCCTGATTTCTCTCCCTTTTGCTTTTGTCCCATTATAGTTTTTTTTTTTCACTCTTTCTTGTGCTTCCAACACGTCCTTTTTGAGGTAAAAATGTAGTTTATCTTTTATCCTATTTATTTCCACTTTCTATAAAAGTGTTTCACATAACAAATCTCATTTTTGACAACTCTAATTCTCAAAACCAACTTATCTACTCGTTTTTATTCTCTAAATATTGAGAACTTCAATTTGTAACACCTTTAAGTGAATAATTACTCGTTTTTAACTTAATTTATGTTTTATTAAGTTAAATTTAATTATAATTAAAATTTAATTTATAATTTATTTGATTAAATTTAACTTATATTTTATAAATTTTTGTATTTTATTTAAATTTTCTTTTAAAAATTTATAAAATATTTTTTTCAAAAATTTAGGTCTAAATGGATACTCAACAAGTGAATAAACAGGTATTAAATAAATTCTTTTGTTGCAGGTTGAGTCACGGATAAACACTATTTGTGTCAAACTCATTGTCATTCCTACTTACAAATATCAACATGTTTTTCAAGACTGAAAACTAAACTAAACTTGCCAAGTAAATAGGTTTAATTTAGAAAATAAAATGTGGGATCTATTTGGGATTTTTTTTAAAAAATTGGGTTTATTTTTGAAAAATAAAAAATCCAATCTTGATAGTAAAGACATTGGTGTCCTACAAAGCAATCATAGAAGTTGTGCACATCAACATAAAAGAACATTTTGGAAAGCCACAATGATTTCAACACAAACTAGATTTTTCAAATATTTCTTCATGTTCACTTTTCATCAAGTGAAATTGCAATTCTTTGCTCCTTCACCGGTTCATGCAATGAACCTAGACTTCAGAAAAGGATTCCTACTAGGAGACAGATCTACGTCTAACAACTCAAATTTAATATGTTGAAACAATGAATTGTCGAAAATTGGTTAAACCAGCTACAGAAACCTCTTTAAAATTTTCATACTAGTTCAACTATTTTTAAAAGCACATTTTAATCTCAATGGGTGAGATGGATCAGATGGCTAAGAAGTTTCAAGATTTATGCAATTCATATAGACTTGACTAAACAAATATGGCCTTAGAATGTTCTGCCTTAAATGAAGTCTGTTCAGAAGCCAAATAAATAATAGGGAAGCAAAAATGCATCTTTACGCCGATCTGCTTGAGAAAGTCCTTACAAATATTTAGCTTGGTTATAACTTTTAGAAGCCGGGAAAACACTTTAATGCATAAATTTTAACAAGATTTTATCTGCTTTGAAAGTCAATAATCCAAAAGTAACATATGGGTGCTAAGCAAGCATCATTCAACTTTAATCAAGATGATTCGAGACAACTTCATGATGATATACGGAAAACCATACAACAAAAGTACTGTTACATATAGGATAAAGCATGATTGTCACCTACTCACTGAAATGTTGTCAAAAAAGTCATCCCCAGACAGATCATAAAAAGTGAAAAACATAAAATAGATTAATGTTAGATGGCCACTGCTGCATATTATGGAATAATCTACAAGAAGAAACAGCCAGAAGGGTAATCCGAAGACCTTAAGAGAAGCAGATCTTTCAAATTAGCAAGATGAAAATGTTAAGACTTCTTTGGTATATGGAAAGTATAGTTGGTGCCATATCACAACTAGTTAGAGAGAACACCAGTTTTGTCGTGCCACTATTGTCTTGTAACTACATACAAATGGCCAGCATTATGCATGTGTGATACTGAAAAAATCTTAGTAAGGAAATTTTCATCATTCCTCATTAATAAGTGGATATATAGACAAATGCACAATAACTACTTTTCGCTGGGGTTCTTAGAGAAGTGAAAGCAGTAGCCATTACGATGGTAAAGAAAACACGTTGGTTAGTGGAGGCTTGAACCAGAAACAGAATCATAATGGAGGCTTCAACCAGTAACAGAATCATTACACCCTAGTCTTAAGAAACTCGGGCAGAAGCCATCAAGCTAGTCAAGCATAATCTTTGGCTCTAAAATAACCCTTTCCAGCATAATAAACACAACGTAAATGTACCACATAAAATCAACTGCTAATTACCTTGACTTCCAGTAAAATAATTGTTAAGAGATATAAATCACACAGCAGTCCCGCGTACTTTTGACATGAATTGGTTCCAGACAGACATATTGACCTCTATTGGGACAATTGTGGAGAAATAAAGACGTATAATATTTGACAGAGAAGATAAAAATGTTATTCGATGTAACTCTTCCTTTAGAATGATAGTTTTCTGGTATGTTTCTTTCTAGTTTAACATTCATCCGAATGGATTTTTTCACAACAAAGTTATAGTATAAAAACAAACACAACCGACATGCACATTAGGCAGATCAGTATGTAACAAGAGAAATGCAGGTGCAACAGATAGAAACTGGGTCAGAAATGGAAGAAAAACATTTTTTTTATTCTGACCTATCACAATACTTTCCAGTTAACATAGATAAGTAGCTATAATAAGTAAACAACTTTTTCATATGACGCAAAAAAAAAGAAGAAATAATTATTGTAAAGATATCAATTGCATTATAATCAGCTGATGCCAAAAAATTAACTTACCCTCATTAATGTGAGAAGTACAGACTTCAAATGCAACAATAAATAGAATAAACAACTAGCAGCACGCTATGCAACTAGTTCTGTAGACTCTTCCATGGTAGAAACCATTCAGAGCTTATCTCGATCATTATATATTTCACAATCTGCAGGCAGATCAAACACGTAACCATGAATCCATAAACCAGGTGAGCAAAATCAATAGACAAGAAAATACAATTAAAAAGGTTAAACATGACTTTAGGAATGAAGAATAAAGAATACATATACGAATAGAGTAATAGTCCTTTACATGTCAAGCAATCCCAAACTGCCATAAATTGTGAGTTTGCTCACTTCTACATAAAGAATGATCACTGATTCATTAACAAAGTACATTTTTAATTGAGAGTACATGCCTGTTAAACTCGTTTTCATTTTTTTAATATCTATGAAAACCATATTTTTATCTCTTCTTCCATCTCACTTAGTCATAGAAACCACACTACATACACCAGCTCAAACTCAAACCAAAACTTTTAAGAGAATAAGTTTATTGGTGTTTGTCCTCATTCAGTGCTCAACTTTCTCCTCTTGGACTCCCAACACATTTCCATTTTCATATACAAAAGACCAAAGGTAAATATTTTCCCCAAAAGCATGTTAAACCTTAAACTAAAATGAGTAAGCAATAGTGTGTGAACTAATGAATATCCAAACATAGAAATTAAACTGAATTAAAATTGGAAAGTGAAATGAAATGAAACCTTTTCAGATTTGTTGAGTAATCTTGATCCTCTTGTTTGACCCAAACGCCCTCCCAATGGAATCAACGATCCTCCGCTGCGAGTCCAGAATCATCTGGATCCGCTTCTTCTCCATCTCCAACCTACACCTTTCAGTTTCCTTCATCATCTCCATCTTCAAACTCTCCATTCCAACAAACCTCTCAGCGAAAGCCCTAATCTCCGCCGGCAACGCCAAAACGTCGTCATCGTCGTCGCGATCGCCATCGTCCACCTCGTCCCGTTCTTCCCTAACATGCTCCCTCAAAAACCCTCTTTCACCGCTTCTCATTCTCACGGGCCTCTCGCCGAGAATACAGTTAATACTCTTCGACTTCACAAAGCTATCGCCATCGTTGCCGTTCTGATAAGCGCCTTCGTCGTCGGGTTCTGAATCGGTGTCGTTTTGGAACGGGGCGAGGGCGGAGATGGGGAGGGGGCCGCATTCGAGGTCCTCCATAAGAGCGTTGTACTGCCAGGCGGCGGGACGGAGCGTGGCGGCGACGTGTTTCTTCTCGGCGCGGTGGCGCTGGCGGAGCTTCTCCATCTTGTGGCGGCACTGGAGGGCGGACTTGGCGGGGTACGCGAGGTCGTAGCCGCAGCGCGCGGCGACGACGACGGCGACCTCCTCCCACTGGTTGTGGCGGAGCGGGCCGCGCTTGAGCGCGTACCACTTCTCCTGGTAGGCGCGGATGAGGTGGACAGTTTCTTGGTGGGTCCAGGGGATGGGTTGGGGCTTCTTGGTGGGCGAAGCGGCGTCGTTTGGGGTGGCCATTATGAAAGTATGTGAGGTGTGTGTGGTGGGTGTTTTGGTTTATAAAGGTTGTTATTATTATTGGAGTGGGTGTGAGAAATTGGAGTGGTGGGTGTACGAAAAGGTGTTGGTGATGGGTTTGGTTGACATTTGGTGGCGGCGGTTGGAGTGGAAGGGTGTGGTGGGGTGCTCACGGTGGATAGTCATACCATCCATCATATTCTTCACCATCCACACATGCTGCTGTGCTATAAGTTGCTACACCCTACTCTTACATTTTTTATGGTTTAAATTTAAATATTTTACTAATATGTGTGATTTAAATTTTACAACTGTGTTTAGTTCATGTTAATTAATTTGGCTGATTTTGCATCTCACATATATTTCTTAGGGAGAGATTTGGTTACAAAGTATACTAGACAGTAATCCTACTATTAATCAAAATTTGTACACTTAAAAAAGTACTTTTTGATAGGAGATTATTTCCTAGTGTATGTAAAGAGAGACTACAAATTGTATCATATGAACTACGTAGATTATCCAATAGAATGAGAAGAAGAACGATAATATTAGGAAGTATTATAATTATAGGCTTGAGTTCGAGAGATTGACTTTAAGTAATCATAAGGAATATGTTATTCACTTAATCTTTGACTTATAAGATATTAATATGATATGTAAAAGATATTCAAATATAAAAATAAAAATAAACAATTCAAGACAAGAAACAATATATCAATCTTAAATGTAGAAAAAGCGATGGCAGTTTATATTTATATTAGTTCATTTTATGACAAAAATTATATATAATTGATTAGACAATCTATTAAGTTTATGTAATATGTCCTTCAAGATACTCATTAAATAATAAAAAAAAGTTAATTATGTTTTTCGTTCTTCTACTATTATCATTTTTTGAAATTGGTCCCTCTCCCAAATGTTAAACCATTTTGCTCCTCGTGAGTTTGGAACTACTGATTTTAGTCCCTAATTTGTGAACGGTGTTAAGTTTGTGACTGCATGACAAACGGCGTTCCACCTAGGCTGGTCATCTAACAACACATGTGCATTCAGATGCAGACACGTGTTAAATGATTTTTTTTCTTTATTTATTTAATTCGTTTAATTAATATTATATAATATATTTAAAAGAGCCTCAATTTTAACATGTGCTTTTCGTTTTAAAGTGTGGAGACGGAAGGTTTGTGAAGCTTTGTGAATCCATAAAAAAGAAAGAGTTTGGAAGAGAGATCAGGAGGTTGAAATTTGAAGGAACGGAAATAGAAAGCCATTACCACGCCATCATAGAATATTGAAGTGCTAAAATTTTGTTCATCAACATAAGGTAGGTTCATTTGATTATTTGGGAAATTTTTGTGTTTTAGGGTTTCTAAATGAAGAGGAGTGTTGGGTCGAAGGGTGGTCCATCGTCTTCGTCTTCTTCTGCGCAAGTGGGATCTTCTCAATTTGGAAGAAAAGTTTGTGGTTGTGGCAACCAATTACTGCTTCTTAAAGCAACTACTATAAAGAATAATGACAGATTTTTCTTCAGGTGTCGAAATTGGGCTGTATGTATATTTTGTTATGGTGTTTGGATTCGTTAATTTGTTTGTGGGGATGTCTCAATTTTGTAAAATTTCTTACTTTGTATTGTAGACTGAATCACATTGTAACTACTTCCGATGGGTTGATGCAGTGGAAGGTGAAGTGGAACGAAAGCCTGAAATGGAAGAAGGAGAGAATGAAAATTTAAGTGGCAGTGAGACAATGATACTTCAGTTGGTGCAGAAGAATGCCAAACTAAAGAAGAAGTTATCGGCGGAGAGAAAAATGGGAGAAATAAAGCTGTTTCTTTTTTCATTTTGTCTTGGGGTTTTACTGTCATACTTTGTGTTCTGTTTCTGTTAAAGACGAATTGTAAGGAATAAGGTTGTTAGCAATTTTTCATTTCAATGCTATGAACTGCAGATTCTAGAATGGAATGTTGAATTTAAGTTTCTTAAAGCAAGTTTAAGTTTCTTCCTTGCCCCCTTTTTAAGTTGAAGTTTAAGTAAGTATAATTGATGGCATTGTGAATTGGTAGTAATGAATTTGCTTGATTTGGATTGATATCGAAAGCAATAATCAAATGAATGGTTGGTATCATATTTTGAACAAAAGTAATTACTAATATTTTGAATCAGTTACCATGAAAATCAAATGGTTCTGTCTTACAGAGAAATAGCTTGGTGTTGTTTTATATGAGGTTGCTCCCACTTGATTTGTGATATTCATTTACGCACAAGTTACATATTCTAATAACAGTGGTTAAACAAAATTTTGTAGTAATACTTTGAATCATAGCCACAAATTAGATATTCTAATTACAGTAGTTAAACAAAATGGAGCATCAATTTATAACCTGCCCATGAATGATAAAGTTGTATTCCATCCCAAGTGTAATGAAGCATCACGAAGCAAAAAATACATCTTAACAGTGCATGAAATAAGTAGAATGACATATAATATTGAAAACAGTGATCCAAGTGGTCCAAGTGGTCTGCTAAAGCTAAAACAACAACAACTGGAACTCTGCATCACATCTAACAAAAAATACATTTAAATCAAAATATCCATATGACCACCACTACATAACACAACTCTCAATATTTTTCACATGGGTTGTCCACTTGGTGGGTTGCTTGAACTTGCTTGTGAACCTAAAGTAGGTGCTCCGCTTGGGGGCTTGGATGACCTTCCTCCCTTCTTATTAGATGTCCTTCTTGTGGTGGTAGCAGATCTTAAGTTGGTCTTCCTCCCGGATGCATTGGCAGTGGCAGTTGTTGCAGACTTCTTTTTCTGTTTTCCCTGTAAAGAACATACACTCATTAGTTCCAACTTCTTAATTATATCAGATATGATTTCATTATGATAAATAGATTTACCTTGTTGGTTTTTCCCTGCTTGCAGCTTCTGATGTTGTGATCAAATTGTTCACAATTATTGCACTTCATTCTAAGATGCTTCTTCCCCAACCTAGAGTGACTGACATCCTCATCAGGTTCTCTCCTTCTTAATTTTTGTGGCCTTCCAGGAGGAGTCTTAAATATTGGGGGTAGGATTTCTGGTGCATTACTTTTAGGCCAGAGTTGTTGGCCATTAATGGGTGAAATTTGTGACCCATAACAAGCTTCATAAGCCTCCCTTTTGTAATATACGTGCACATAATCAAAGGGTTGTTCTACTCTATAATTGATTGCAGCCACGACATGTCTACATGGTATGCCAACTAAGTCCCAAAAGTAATAGGTGCAAATGTGGTTTGTGAGGTCAACTATGAATTTATCCATTATGAATCCTTGTGTAACTTCAAACTTACCATCTCCAGTCCAAACAACAAACCAATTTCCACTTTTCTCTATTTCCTTATCTAGCCTTTTGTTTGGTTTAGGCATTACAACACCCGTATATGCACTTAATTTTTCTCGCAAATGTGCAAACCTACTAATCAAGTAAGTCCTAATTCACTCCATCATTGTTATAATTGGTTTATCCCTAGCTAACAATATAGTGCTATTAAATGACTCTGATAAGTTGTTCATGAGGACATCACACCTAGAATATTCACTAAATGCATGTTTACACCAAGAATTACGTGGAATTGCATGTAACCATTCAGCAGCTTCTTGATTGACCTTCTTTAGCTCTTCCATATTTGTCTCCCAACCTTGGTAGTATGTGGCTTTAGCAGCTGCCATCATGAGATTCCTAATGACTATACACCACCAAATCTCTTCTTGTAGTTGTTATACAAATGCCTTAGACAAAAACGGTGCTCGAATCCATGCAATAGTTCATCAAATACTTGCATCAGGCCTTGTAAAATGTACATATACAATAACTCAATAATACATATAATTTAATTGTTCACAATTAAGTACACGAATCTGAATTTACCTTTTGCTGATCTGAAATAAATACCCATCGATTGCTTTGAATATCTCCAATGTCCTCTAACAATAATGTTAGGAACCACCTCCAAGTCTCTTTGCACTCATTCTCTACAACAACGAATGCCAATGGAAAGTACTGGTCATTTGGATCCCTTGCCACAGCAACTAATAGTTGGCCTCCATAGCTAGTCTTCAGATGACATCCATCTACACCTATGAATGGTCTACAGCCATTGACGAACCCTTTCTTGCACCCATCCAGACACAAATAGAAGGACCCAAACCTTGGCTGCAATGTGGGTTGAGGTTGATTAATTTTAATCTTCACTGTTGTTTCAATAGACATTCTCCTTAGCTCTGCAGCATAATCATATAACAAACTGTATTGCTTTTGCCCATCTCCTTCAAGAATGTCCATTGCAATCTCTTTTGCTCAACAAGCCCTCTAGGGGGTTATTGCAACATTGTATGATCTTCGGACATCATCAATAATTTTATTGGCTGTCATTCTCCCAACATTCCTAAACTTATCAACTACAATTTTGGAAACCCATTCCTTGTTTGCATTCTTGTTAACAAAAACTCTGCCACAATTATTGGTATCAATCAAGGTCTTCACCCTAAAAGTTTGACTTCCTCCAACTTTGCTGCATAAAATTAAAAATCCACACTTCCTTTTACAAATTGCCCTCACTCGGACATCATCATTCTTGACAAATTTAACCTCTCTGCCATTCAACACAGAATGCTCCATCAAAGCTTGCTTGAACTGTTTCAAGGAAGAAAACTCCATCCCAAGTTTGAATTTGAATTCCTTGCACATGCCTTCGCCCCTGAATATTGGGTATTTCCTCCCACCCTCCCCATCAGCAATATCCACATCACTATCTAGCTCATTAGTACTGTAGTTGGCATCTATTTCATGATTATCAGTACTTTGTTGTGTGCTAGAAGTACCCAGACCTTCACTTTGGTTTCCCTCAGCAGTACCCATACTAGTTGTTCTTGACCTCTTCCTATTTTTCTAGTCTTGTTTGAATTTTTTCCACCTGTCTAAAACTTGAGAAACATTCTTGCGTGGAGGATCTTGCATCCCAAAACAATCATCATCATCATCTCTATGTCTTTCATCCTCACTCTCATCCAATTCATCAGGTTTATCATCACTTGAAAGAACACCAGATTCATCACCAGATTTAGCACCAGCGTTTGCCTCTTCTTCATTTACATCACCATCATTAACAACCAGGTTTGCCTCTTCTTCATTTACCTCACCACCATTAACATCCACGTTTGCCTCTTCTTCATTTACCACATCACCATTAACAGCCACATTTGGCTCTTCTTCATTTATCACATCACCATTAACAACAACAGTTGCTTCTTCTTCATTTGCCCCAACATCATTAATAGCAGCACTAGCCTCTTCATTTGCCCCAGCACCAGCCTCTTCATTTGCCCCAACATCATTTACACCAACATCATTTACACCAACATTGGAATCTTCTTCATTTACCCCACCACCATTCACTCCTTCAACAAGTTCAACGACTTGAGCATAACTAACCAAATGATCCACATAAATCTCAACCTCCTCGTTTTTATTTTCTGCATAATCGGCCAACTCCAAAGCATGCCTATCTTCACATAATGGCCTTAGATCTTTATCCATTCTCCCCTTCTTCGGCTTTCACCACATATACAGTTCTCCATCATACTTAAAATCCTTCTTCAGAATACCCAATGCTTCGAAGTAGGACCATATATCTGGATCTAGTCCACACACTACATGCTCCTCTCCACCTTCGTAATGCAGCATCCTTCCCCTAAATCTTTCAAACATCCCCATGTGATGGAACACCATTGAAAAAACCATCTATATAACAACCAAAACAGAACCCTAAACCCATCAAACCCAACCAGAAGTCAAAACCACACTAACACACCCACTGGAAATTGGAACTGGAAACACCCAATAAATTTCCCCCCAAATCAAAAGCACTGAAACCCTAAATCAGAATGACAAAGGAAAGAAAAAACTTACCTCTATTTCCAGCCAATGTTGCTCTGCTCTTGCAACCTTGTCGAGAAAGCCACTCACGCACTACACCAACAACTTCAAACAAGCTCGCCAAGAACGACTCACACACGTTTGGTATTCCACTTTCACCAGCAGACCAAAAGCACCTTTTGTGGAGAAAATCTTTCTCCCTAACTTAGGAACGAGGATGTCGCTGGTGCTAATTCAAAATGAAAATTGCACGTGTTAAAATTTCATTTAAAAACTATATTACATAATATTAATTAAATGAATTAAATAAATAAAGAAAAAAAATCATTTAACACGTGTCTGCATTTGAATGAACACGTTTCGTTAGATGACCAGCCTAGGTGGAACGCCGTTTGCCACGCAGTCACAGACTTAACGCCGTTCACAAATTAGGGACTAAAATTAGTAGTTCCAAAATCACGAGGACCAAAATGGTTTAACGTTTGGAAGAGGGACCAATTCCAAAAAATGATAATAGTAGAGGGACGAAAAACATAACTAACCCATAGAAAAAAAACAATTCAGAATCTCAAGTCTTTATACAGTGTTCTTTTATAATTAATTACTATTTATAAGTAATAAGAAATGTTGATTTGAACCATTTTTCGTATTTTTTTCTATTTAATGAAAAGTGAGGCAAAGCGATGATTTGCGAGATGTCTCATTACGTCATCTTACTTCGAGTATAAGACTTGCAAGTGATTTGAGCCATTTTACTAAAATACTCATTATTTTATTACAATATACCAATACAACAGTATTTCACTCTCATAGTTCGAGGTTTGTAGATTCCTAAGGCATCAACAGGAGATATTCCTTACTTGTTTGACTATGTATAGTTGCGCCTCTTCAATGAACCATTCAATGAGTCATTAAGTAGTTAGTTAGTGTATTTTATTAGTTAAGCTAGGAAGAAGGAAGCTTGTCCATGGTTAGGCCAGAGACACTCTTGTATGTTTGAGGTGTAACTCAGGTGAATTTTATGTCCATGGTTGTGCCACCATATTATTGTTCCTTCTTTCTTTATGTTCCCTACCACTCTCATTTTGGCCATGTCCTTCATATCCTTCCTTCTTATTTCCACCATTGTTGTTCGTCGAGGGAGATGTAGGCTCACGAAGATGAAGACCATGGCGCCGGAATTGAATCTGGTTTATTGGAACCGAATATGCGCTTTGAAGAATTAAATGGAACAGGTTCCATTCTTGTTTGGATCCGATTCAAAACTTCATGCATGCTTGGTTTTAACCGGTTCCTTTTCGTGGAACCTATTCCAAATTTTTGAAAGTCCATTTGTGTGGTAGGAAATGGTGAGCTCGTTGAAGGATTTCAATATAAGGTTGATAGAGGACGCGTCTGCCTCTACTGGACGATGGTGGTTGTGGTTGTTCGTGTCTTCGGAGTGAACTAGTGAAGTGATGTAGTGGTTGTTCTTTTGGGTGGTCTATGGTGGTGCAACGCTTCACATTGCTTTTGATCTCAAGCTCATTTAAACCCAGGTTGTTGTGTTTGGTGTTGTAGGTGATTTCCTGGAACGAGGTGGTGGAGGTGTTATGGTTGTTGGTTGTTCTATAGGTGTTGTTGTTGTCGACATGGTGCATTGGTTCATTGTTATGGCTAGTGTGTGGTTAGGCGAGGCCAGTTGGTACCATGAGCTCGTCGTGGAGGTGATGAACTTGATATTTTAATTTAGGAAAATACATCATATTGTTATGATTTGAATGTGCTTAAACCCAACATTGTTGTTGTTTGGTGTTTTTGGTGATACCACGTTGATGATGTTTGGTGTTTTAGGTGATATCCTTGTTGTGGGTGTTTGTTGTTGTAGGTGATATCCTTGAAGGAGGTATTGACAATGTTATGCATTATTGCACATTCGTTGAATATATTGCATATGTATTCTAGTTCAAGAAATAGTATTAGGGATTTTTTTCTCGGATAGAGACTATCACATAGAGTAGTTGATGTCTTACTTAGTACATACAAATCGATGTCGTGACATTATTTGGATGGGATGACATTTATTAACCTATGTTAGCGGTTAAGGGAACCTAGATTAGTGAAAGATGTTGTATGGTGCACATTGGAGGAACAAGTTGCTAAGTTTCTACACATAATTAGGCATAATATCAAGAATCGTAGTGTGTTATTTTTATTCTATTGTTCTAGTTCGACTGTTAGTATACATTTTCATAATGTATGGGATGCAATCTTAACTTCGGAGTAAGAAATTTAATTCAACCGTCAGGGACAGAGGTACAAGATCATGCCCTCAACCATAGCCGATTATACTCGTACTTCAAGGTAATAGTGGCTATAATACTTTTTTTTTTCTTTTAGCTACTTACACAGATTAAACGATCTTCATTTACACTTTTAATTTGGCTCAAATAGGATTATGTAAGGCCATAAATGGAACTCATGTTCGAGCAAGGATTCCAAGATCTGAAGCTCCCAAGTATCGAGGTAAGAAGGACTGACCAACTCAAAATGTCTTTGTTGCATGTGATTTTGATATGAAATTCACTTATGTGTTGGCTGGATAAGAGGGGACAACATCTAATTCAAGAATATTGAAAGATGTTCTTGTTAAAGATAATTCGTTGGTCATACCCAAAGGTTAGTTTTTTTTTATTATGTTTAGGTCGTCGATCAATAATAACCTAATTGTGGAACCTAAAATTATGAATTTCCAATCTTTTGCAACATTAGTTCTTTATTTTCATCACCACCTTAGTTTCCAAGGACTCTCGAACTTCGTTTGTTTGAACTATCCATACTATGTTGATCTCATCAAAGTCTTCTATTCAAACCTGAAGATATCAATGGATACTTATTAAGTGAGGTTAATAGGACGAAAATTAAATTTAAACCTGATTATTGGTTTAATATCGCACATCTCATGTATCAAGGTCGAAAATTATCATATCCAAACATACAGAAGACCTCCCTTATGACTATCACACGCCATTGGCTACTATGTTAGACTAGATTTGTAAGGTGAAAGTGTAAAAAATGTGGGGTCACTAGACATAAATGAATGACTCCTCCATTATGTGGTGGTCCATTGGTTGACCCCTCGTCTAACTAATTTTGCAAAAGTCATGAAAGAATACATTTTTATGATATGAGCCTTGAAAAATAACATTTCTATTGACTGACCACATCATATCATGCAAATTATGCTAAAAAGTAGTGAAGCACCTCTTCCATACAGTATTTTGATAACCAGAATCATGCAAATGCTCTTCAAAGACGAATGAATACAATTATTAACTGCCAAGTTGTAGTTGTTGAACGTCACAACGCCATCCTCAATGACAGATACAAGAGAGCAAATTTCTGAGTTATTAAAAAGCATGAACGTTTCAAATGACAACTTATTCAGATAGTGTTACGACTTTCTTTGTTCACACCCATCCCATACTAGACATATTACAGGGGTGCCGACAAAATATCGTTGGAATACGTTGCAAAATTATATAAATGGAGGGGCTTCACTTTAATTGATCATAAATTACATCGTATGTTCTCATGTACGTACTTGTTTAGATATTATGTGATATTTTAAGTTGACTTTATTAATTGTGTGATAACAAATCTTTACTTCTTTTTTGCTTTAATATTGAAAATTAAAATGTTTAATTTTTTATATCAAATATATTATAAATTTTATTTTTTTCAATTAATAATTATTTTTAATAATTTTCTTCATCATAAAAAATTTAATATTAATTACAACTCATCAAAAAATTGTTTTATATTACTTTTAATACTTGGTAATCTTACTTTTTCATCTATTAAATTTTATTTTTAATTAGTTATGTGAGTCAAATACTTTAAAAATTTTCACAAACTTTACTCCCAAATTCATTCCATCATCACCTCTAAATTTCTTAATTAAAAAGAACAACATAAATTCAAACTCTTAAATCCATCCAAATCAATTCACTCTCTTCCTTAAATCATTTCTTCCAAAAGAACACAACCTTATTCTTTAACTTCCTTTTGTAATATCCTCTCACAAAAGAAACTAAGAGACATTTATAAATATGTATCCTTTCCGTAAAATAAAACAATTACAAAAACAAATTACCTAGGAAGATATGGAGCACAATTTGAAGGAAGTTTTTAGAGTTTTAACACATTAAATTATTTTAAACAATTAATTTATAATTGTAATATATTAAAATAAGATGATTCAAAACAATCATGTGACTTAAGTAATTTTAATTGATTAAAAACTCATTTTAATTGAGTAAAACACTGCGATAAGATAATTTTGAATTTTAAATGATTTTAATTGGTTAATTTAATACTTTAATATATTAAAATATTTCTTGTAGTTTTTCTAACAAACCAAAAACATTTTAATCAATTAAAACGCATCCTCCAAGCACATATGACTCTATATCACTTTAATAAGCCTTCAAAAGTCAAAAGTCATCAAATCAATGTAAAGAGAACTTACAATCAAAATACCTTTCATTCTAAATCACTAAACAAAGCTTTTTTTTCTTACAACTCCTATAATGACATCAATCCTTATTTATGTTTCATCATGTATAGAAGATCTAAAAGTCAACTCACAAATAACTCAACTTAAAGTTTGTTTGTCCTCAAACAATTACTTGGGTAATTAAGTTAAGTACATGAAATATATCAAGTTGGAACAAAATTTAAGTGTAACCATAGCTGACCTAAGAAAACTAAATCAATTCAAACTAAAGGTATAATCTCTAGAATTGACGCGTTGACTCAAATTTCACCAATAAAAATATCTTACCATAGTTATTTTAAGGAATTTTATCACCATTTCATAATTCATGTAAACATAAAAAATCACAAAAGAAATTTCAAAATCACATGTGTACTTGCCGGAAAGATCTCAAAAATTAACATATAAACAAGTAGAAACAAAACTCATATCAAATCTTCTTTAAATAAATAATATGCATAAAACAAATAAGAGAGGAACCAAACACCAAAACTTTTAACATGAAAAAATCTCAATATGGAGGAGAAACCCACATGACCTAGTTCAGAAAAATCTTCCACTAATAATTATTAATGGGTATACCAAAAGTCCTCTTAGAGATTCCAAGGATCAAAAGAACACTATTCTCTTTACCAACAAGGTGGGATAACAAACTCCAATAAGTACTTTAAATAAACAATAGAGGAACCCCAATATATGAGACAAGGAATAAACCTTTTATGCAAGATAGCTTTTATACACAGACTTGCATATGCAAGATAGCTTTTATACACAGACTTGCATATGATAAATTGGTTGCTCTTTTCTTCTTCTTCACTCTCCTCTCTTTGATGGTTCTTCTCTTTTCTCACCATGGACACTCACAACTTTTGTCTCTCTATCCATTCACTATTTTCTCTGATGACAAATCTGATACAAAGGTTGCATATTTTAAATTGCATAATGGACTGGGAGCCCATAAAAAAAATACCACATTTTTATTTTTCTTGATTAAATTAGTGGACCCAATAAATTGGTGACCCACATGACAAATCCCCCCATGACCAATTAATTAGAGCCATTGTCAATCAAATTGGCTTTCTCCTTGCAGATTGCATATTCTCCTACAGGTAAGATCTTTGTCATCATATCTGACTCGTTCTCATAAGTATGGGTTTTCTCCAATGATAATTGATTCATCTTTAATGCATCATGTATCCAATAATATTGAACTTCAAAATGCTTCGACCTTGAATGAAAAGTTGAGTTCTTACTGTGATGGACTGTACTTTGACTATCACAGTATAAAATATTTTTTTTCTTGTGATAATCTCAACTCTTATGTAGAAATTTATACATCCATAAAAGCTCCTTAGTAATTTTTATAACAACAATATATTCTGCCTATGTAGAATATATATATATATATATATATATATATATATATATATATATATATATATATATATA
>Ga0214543_1000360_pt1 | contig 73468 bp, 21 predicted proteins | sample CNSS2metaG_FD_160094 | JGI IMG/M metagenome (GOLD analysis project Ga0214543, IMG submission 160094) | Root nodule microbial communities from cowpea collected in UCLA plant growth center, Los Angeles, California, USA - CNSS2 | ecosystem: Host-associated > Plants > Roots > Nodule | place: USA... | reverse complement strand
TATACTTAATTATTTTTAATCTTATAAAAAATGGATTACAAAAATATTTTAATTATTAAAAAAAAATTGGGACAAAATTGAATCAGATACACATACTTAGGTACTAAATTGAAACAAAAAGACATATATGGGGACTAAATCGAAATCAACACAATGACATCTGATAGTGACACTGATACGTGGCATTACAATGCCATGTGGCACTGACAATGCCCCGTGTCACACACAGGGACTTGACACGTGGCATTTTAAATTTTTTTTAAAAAAAAATTTTAAAAAAAATTAAAATTTAAAAAAAAATCAAAAAAACCACAGATTGACACGTGGCACATTGACTAACGGCGTTAGTCAACTCTGTCTGAAAGGAACCTAATTGAAGCAATTTTCAAAAGTTGGGATGCAATTGACACTTTTTTAAAACCGGGTACCTATTTGACACACTAGTCCCAAACTGGGTACTATACGATTAATTATTAGTATTTAAATAAGATTAGTGGATCTTCAGCATGTGATGTGAGACTTCTAACACACTCTCCTCATATCAAAGTATGACTCTGATACTATATTAAGAAATAAATTTTAAGTTTATCTCAGTCCCACAAAACTAGGTTATAAGGTGAAGTTTGCACCCCATGTATATACTGTGAGATTGTCTTATCTTTAGTCGATGTGAGACTTTTAACGGTGTGACTTAAAACTACTAAAGGTAACATTTAATAAACAATTAATTATTTAAGCAATATTTTTTTAAATGTTGTCCATAAAAAATGTGGACAAAACAATATAATTGTGGCATTATGTCGTTTCTTTCTCAATTATACTATACACTATAAACCTTCTTCATACTTTATAGATTAGGCAATTCTTACATGGTAACAAGTGGAATACCTTTGCATAAAATAGGAATAAGCCACAATTTTTTATTGTTGGTTATATAGTGAGTTTCATTTACCTTAAACCTTAAGAGCATGCAAAAAATGTTGCTTACTTGTTTTAAACAATATGCTAAAGTATGTTGATAGTTAAAAGCAACATTTGTTAAAATGTGGGTAATGTAGATCACATTTTTAAAATGGTAATTTAACTTCAAATATTTTTAAATTACCTTCATATGACCCAATAATAATTAAATTGTTGTAAAATGCATAAATTTTCTTATGGTGGATGATAAGTCAATCACAATCAAATCATGACACTTTAGTTACTACAATCTTAAGTAAAAAGGGTTGCATTTTAAGCTAAAGTCACGAGCTCACTTTCTTATGAGACAATTGTTCATAAGTCATGGTTTTTCACTTTAGACAACATTTTTAAGTTGTTGTTTAAAATAAAAAAAATGGTATAATATACATCTCAGTCATCCTAAAATTTACAAAACATAACCAAAAGTCACTGAGCCAAAAAACTGTCCTCTTTTCATATACTTTTGTGATATATATCCATACAATTTCTCTCCACTCCCCATTGTCCTCAATTATATAATTAATTTGGTTTGAACTCTTCATAAAGCATGATTAAAGTAAGAAGTTATCTATTTATACTGTGAAATCAGTGTCATAAATGAAACACATAAAGCATTTTATATTGAATTGGGATAAGTGAGGAGGGTGCGTAGAAATGAAAGTGATATAGTGTGTAGGGTGTTGAATGTAGATGATGCACAAATAATGGATATTTGAAATGAAGTTGATCTGAGAAGGTAGGTATAAAGGTGGTGAAAATGAAGGATGAAAGTGTTAGGTTAAAAGATGTTTGTTGGGGGAAAAGGGTAGGTTAAAAGCTTGTTACTGAGCATGTGTGAGGATGTGGTGGGAAAGGTTTGCATAGCATAATAATAGCATGCTAGAATTTAAATTGATATACGTTTAGCTACTTCACCAAGAAAAAAAATTAGCTAAGTAGGGTTTAGATACAGTGATACTTTTATTATATCCGTTTTGGATAATGACATTTTAACTCACTTTTTTTTATCAATTTTTAATTCACTACTTCAATGATCGTTAGATTATTTATTTTGATTTTTTTAGTGATGTGATGTGTCATGTGATAATCTAATAATAAATTAAAAGTAAGTCAAAAAAGTGGATTAAAGTATTATTATCTTATAATTTTTAACTGTAGTTGAACTTAATCCAAGCCTATCATTATATAGCTACTTCACCAAGAAAAAAAAAACTAAGAAATGCACACTAATATTCGAATTTTACCTTTGGTAAAATATATAGAAAAATTTGCTGACGAGTAAAAAAAGGGTGAAGGTTACTACCTTTTTATGAGGACATCTCCAATATTTACATTACATGTACATCTTATGTATCTACTAAAAAATCATAAAAGCTTAAAATGAAAATTAAAAAACAAAACTTTAATTAAAATGAGTATGTTGCATTAAGCACCAAAGGTTGATAAAACTAACTATACTCACATTTTTTATCTTCTCAAAAGTAATGTCAAACGAGTTGGGTATTTCATTGAATTTCATGGGTGGTTTTTTCAGGCTACTTTTTATATTGTTAGGGGAATTGCTTCCTGCACCCTAACAATCAGGGAATTCACTATTAAAGAATTGAATTTTTCATTTGAATTTATGTGAAAGCATATTAAATAACTATAAAAGAAAAATGTTGTTCTTATGAGGGAATTCACTAAACATAGTGGATAATGATTGTCTAAGGAACTGCTTTAGTGGTTCACATGTGGAATTAAATTAATAAGCCCGTGAATTAAATATTAGCCCAGAGAAAATGATCCAATGCATCTCTTTCATTCTCCCTAAAACCAAATTCAAGTTCAAAACCAACCTTCTATTTACACTCCTTTCTCTTACTATGTACACTCTTTTATTTAAAATAACATACTTATCCTTACTTTCTCCTTTTATTTAAAATAACATACTTTCTCCTTTCTCTTACTCTTATGTTCTAAAAAAATAAATTTTTTTTGAACAATCTTTTATTTTCTTGTTCTATAACAAAATTTCCTGAATGTTAGGGAAATTAAATATGTAATAGGAAGTACGTTCCAAAATGAAAAAAAAAAGCTCCAACAATAATTTTAAAATGTTAAAAGATATAAAAATAAATAAATTCCAGAAACTAATTTTTTAAACACCTTTTTTACATCTTAACTTGGATGTGATTTTGAGAGGTGTAATGTTATGGAAAACACTTTAGAATATTAAGAATGTTTTGAAAAAGACTCCTATAACGCTGTTATCTCTTTTTACATACCAAAATGTACTTTGTATAATGTTTTTTTTATTTTGCTTTAACATTTTAAAAAACTATTTTTCAGAAAACATATTACTTTTTCAATATTCGAAAAAATACTTACTAAAACTTGAAACAAGAAAGGAAAAAAAAATGCCATTTTAAATAAAAGAATTAAAAGAGGAGTGGTTTATCAAAATAGAGTAGTGTAAATAACAAAAGCATGAGGTCCATGTACTCCAAGTTGAGCTCAATTACACAAGTGATTGTACATACATTCCTTCCCTCATCTTTCTTTTTTTTCTTCTTGCACCCCCATAGACTTGATCAAATGATCAAATGATCAAATTATGGGTTAAAAATAAATCCAAAAAAAAAATATGAAAATATTAATGTCGCAACCATATGAATGCTGCTAGAAGTTCTCCAAACTAAATCAAACACAAAAACTTCTTAATTTGGCTCTACCAATGAAACAAGCTTCTTGAGTTCATCAAGAGCTTTCTTTTGAACCTTCCAGAACTACAATTTAAAAAATATTTTTTTATACATTTCAAAATGGTACTCCCAAAGATATTTTTCGATCAAAATATATTTTTCGGAATATCTATTTCTAAAAATAAAAAAATATTTTAAAATAGGTGTTTACATTTAGAAATATTTTAGAAACATTCAATTTGTAATATATCAAAAAATACATTTTTGAATCTAGACATATCTTTCGAATTATCTATTCTGAAATATATTAAAAAAAGGAAAGGCAGATACATTTTGCACTATGAAATTTCCATATAATTACTAAAAGTTGCACTATGGACCTTAACTTTTAATCTATTTAAGTAGATTAAACTTTAAATACCCATTTAAAATGTACAATTTCTGGAAGAATGAATGGTACTTGGATAAATTAATCCTCTACTCTTTCACTAAACATATGCTCTCCATTATTTAACAATTATTAAAACTGAGTGTCATCTACTTCTTTTAATATAATAATTATAATTTTATTCTAGTCTTATCTTAAATAAATATTCATACTGATATAGACAAGAGAGGAATTTAACATCTTAATTTTTCATAAAAATATGTATAGATAATTATACTTGTAGAAAAAAATAAACAATTGAACAGAGGAGATTACAAAAATATTTTAGAAAATTTGATATATATTTTTTTCTTTGGGAGGAAATCTGAAACTTGAAAATAAATTGAAATGGTATTTCGGTTTAAAAATAATGGCTTGGCCGACACAACGATTTGAGAATCCCATGTGCACAATTTGACTGTCTCATGATTTCGAGGGACACCTGGTAGACAAATATTTGGCCATCTACTCCAACTACCAATAAGCAAAAGCACATAATTATTTTATTTAAATTATCAAAATGTGACATTTTAAAAAAACTATATAAAAATGAATAAGTCCCATAATGTGAGATGACTTTATTATAAAGAATTTATGTCAGAATGACTTTAGCTCATATTTCGACTCAAATTAAGTTTATCCGTATGGATATAATGACCGTATTTTCAACTATTGCAAATATAGAGCTTTATCATAATTTTAATTTTAAAAAACGCATTAGAATATGAAGAGAAAAAAGAAAAATTTCTAAGTGAAGTTAGACCTATTAAATATATCAAAATACAGTAATTGTTATTAATAATGTTATCGAACGATCTTGAATCGCATCGAAATGGTTAAAAATATTTTAAAAGTTAAGATTGGCATAATTTAATTTTAAATTAAAATTATGTTAACTTAACACGATTTTTTATAAAATTGAACTAAATTCGTATTAATTTAAATTTAAAACTATTTAGAACCGAGATTTTGATACAAGTCGTATTACATTAATACACTATCTACCCATTTTTGTATAATTTTTAAAATCTATCTAACTTTTAGTAATTTAAAATTACACCATTTTAATACTTTACACCATATTTATCGTCTACTATAAAATATATCTTTATTTAACTTCCTATTCATTTAAGTTTGTATCCCATATAAATACATATTTAAAAAGAAAAAATTCTCAAATCAATAATTTTGTGACTTTATTTTTCAGAAAAAATCACATAAAGTCATTTGACGATTATTTTTTATTTATTGATGTATGATTATAGATTGACCATTTTGTAAAATGCGACGAAGGATAAAGAGCGCACTCTTAAATTGTTATATAGTTAAATAAAATAATTTTCCATAGTACTCACGCTAATCATTATCTAACAATAAAATATAACTAAAAGTAAAAAAATACTATGTTCCAAGTTCTATCATATTTCAAATTTGGACTAGTATACGAGGTTAATTTAAATTACATTAAGATTGTATGATGGCGTGTCTTGTTTATTTCAACCATGTAAATTTACGGTGATTCTTTTCTTAGAAATGGTCAATAATTAGTTTTGATGGAGAAACGTACTTTGGCAAGAGAAATTAAAACCGATAAATTTTAAGTATATTACATAAATATAGAAAATTAAAATGTGAGGATGAGGCACATTTACGTTATGTATAAATACTTTGTACAAGAGGTTTATTATGCATTTCAACAAGAGAAAAATAGAGGAGAGAGAAAAAAAAAGTTATAAATAATTTTATTTTTCAAATAAAAGATCTGTCGCAAGGCGAAGACAAGACATGGAGAACTTCGTCACCAATTCTATGTGATTATTCCATATTATATTGTTTATGATCATAGGATATGTGTTATTTCCTAACATCTTTATTCTTCCACACATATATTACTTTTATCTGTTTTTTACAAAAATTCAAAAATTTAGAAAAAGATAAGTGGACGACTCATTCCAAAGTAAGAAAAAAATACGACCGAGTAATTCCACATTTTAAAATTATTTATTTTTATTTGTAGTTATAGGTGTGGAATGTAATAATGTAATTAATTAATATCCTTAACCTAAAAAAGAGGTAACTACAACTCATTCAATAATGAGTATCTTCATATTGGATTTGTGATGAATCCAACTTCAACAGAGACCGTAACAAACTAGATAACTACAGTACACAGTGGTTGGTCCATATTCAGCAAGCTCCAAAGAAGAAGAAAAAGAAAAACTAAAAAACAAAACGAGTTAGGAACAAAAGTAGATGAAGAATTAAAGGCACCGCAGCTAGGTGTGTCCAACTTTACAAAAATCTGAGAACTGTCAGGGTTATTGAGTGGCTTCACAATCTTGTTTCACTGCTCACATGACATTAAAACCTACCTCCTGAGTAGCTCCACAGATTTTTTGTTTCATTCTGGAGAAAATTCACATCTTTCTGCTTAGGACACCCTTTGGAGTGTTGTCACAAAGGAAAACAGCTTTGGTCTTTGTTATTGTGTTGAGTGTTGTTGGGTATCTTGAATTTCGTTTTGGCATCTTTTGATAGCGTGGCTTGGTTTGGTTTGTTGCTGTTCTGTGTTGCTGATCTGGGAAGTTTGTGATGCCAGAAAAGGTGGCTCCTTTGTTGTCTATTAATTGGCGTTTTGGGTTGCTCACTGCTCTGGTTTTGGGTGGCATGGTTCTGGTTTGGACCGTTGATGGATTCACTGTTAGGAGCGTTGTTGAAGCTTGGAGCTTGAGGTATGGTCAAGATTCTTTCTCTCTGATGAGCTCCCATTTTTCTAATTCCACTCTTTCCCTTGATCAAAATCTCAGCTTTAGTGATTGTAGCTCTCCATGTAGTCCACTTAGTTTGGATCAAAATCAAACCAATGTTACTACCCTCTTTGATTCCCACAGTGATGTGAACATCACATTTTCTGAATTTAGTAAAACAGTTTCTGCTGAGAATTCTAATAGTAGTAGCAGTGTGGTGTCTGATGAGCTTGACAAGAAAACCCCAGAGAAGCCCGAACTTAAGGAGCTTTCGACTTGGCTTTCGAGTGAATTGGAGCCAAACTTGACTTCAAATCTTCTAGCAAGATGGTTAGCTCCAGGGGGAGAACCTTGTAAAGATTCTAAGACAGATAAAATATCAATGCCTGGGTTGGATGATGGGAAGCTGATAGAGCTATCAGCTGGGGAAGTGCACGAGTTTCTTTTTCAGGCGTTGGATGAATCGGGAAAGCCTCGTTGTTTAGGTGGGGATTACTTTGAGACTGATCTTTCGGGGGACTCATGGAAATCTAGGCCTCTGGTGAAAGATTTCAGTAATGGTTCTTACTCAATTTCTCTTCAAGTTCATCCTGATTTTGTTGGGGTTTACAATCTCACCGTAATTCTACTTTATAGACACTTTGAAGGTCTGAAGTTGACTCCATGGAGATTTGTACAGGATCGAGTGGTTTTGAGTGTTGCAATCAGGTTCTACAGTAGCATTGCTCAGTTACCAGAACTTGAGACTTGTAAAGCTTCTGATTTTGGTAAGGATGTGTGGTGTGGAAGGTGGACAAGGCCTGCCAAGAATGATGACTGCAAAATAGGTGATGATGGTAGGTACAGATGCTTGGCACCAGATTTTCCCTGTAAAGAACCATGGTGTGATGGTTCCTTGGGAGTTCTAGAGAGCAACGGTTGGGTTTACTCAACTCACTGCTCGTTCAAGATGTATTCACCCGAGTCTGCTTGGAAGTGCTTGAAGAATAGGTGGATTTTCTTCTGGGGTGATTCAAATCATGTTGACACAATACGTAACATGCTCAATTTTGTTCTAGATTTGCCTGAGATACATTCTGTCCCCAGGAGATTTGACATGAACTTTTCAAACCCGAAGGACCCTTCTGAAACAGTTAGGATCACAAGCATTTTCAACGGGCATTGGAATGAAACACAGAACTATCTAGGATTGGATTCTCTGAGGGATGAAGGGTTTCAGAATCTGTTGAAGAAGTACTTCTCAGAAGGCACAATCCCAGACACTGTGATCATGAACTCAGGATTGCACGACGGTGTTCACTGGCTTAATATAAGAGCGTTTTCTGCTGGAGCAGACTATGCAGCATCGTTCTGGAGAGAAGTTATGTTGTCAGTGAAGCAAAGAGGGTTAGCTTGGCCTAAAGTGTTTTATCGTTCCACGGTTGCAACCGGTGGATATGCAAGATCACTAGCATTTAATCCTTACAAAATGGAGGTGTTCAATGGAGTGGTAATAGAGAAATTGAAGAAAGCTGGCATCATCTATGGGGTGATTGATGACTTTGATATGACATTTCCATGGCATTTTGATAACCGGTGTAACGATGGTGTTCATTATGGAAGAGCTCCTTTAAAGATGAAGTGGCGTGATGACAAAATTGGTCATCAGTATTTTGTGGATCTCATGTTAGTTCATGTTCTGCTTAATGCATTATGTGCAAGGTAACCTGAGAGATTCAGTTGGAAGAGAAGGAACAATTGAAACAGTGGATATGGTTGGAAATGTAGCCATTTCTTACAGAGATTAATATCATAACAAGTGCATGGATAAAACAGAGATTATTGAAGTACCTCCACTATAAAATTAGATTAAGCATTCTTTCGTTCATTGATTTGTAAGCACTGAGTTCTGTATTCATAAACTCCATTTTGGCAGAGGATTTATATCCTCAAAACACATTTTCTATGGATAATAAAAAGCAAAATTTATAGGATATGCTTGATTTGCAAACATAGTTACTAAGTAATTGTTTTATGACTTGCATGCATCTAAACATGAGCGTAGTTGCTTGAGCTACCAAGTTTTATATTTTCTTTTTCCACATTGTTTCTGTTAGTGTTTATTCATTAAATCCTAAAATTGTTATTTGATAATTTTTTTTTAAATAAAATAAAAGTAACCATTTGTAATACTAAATATTTACGTTTTAAAAATGTGGTTTATTTCTGGTTAGGAATGAGGTCTTAGTTGAATTGTATTCCTGTGCCGCAAACTTAGGTCTGATTTAAGATATAGCTGGACCTATATTTGGAATTTTATGTGTGGGCAAAAAGATTAATTGCACAAATTTGGTAATATCTTGACCTTTTTAAAACAATGCTTATTTGTTATCAATTAAAAGTATTGTGATGTAAAATAAAATAATTTAGTAATTATGCTTCGTAAATTTAAAAGAAGGAAAAAAGTTAACTTCATTCTTTACAACCATAGAAACTATTTCCTTAAAAACAGTTTTTTAACTTCTGATTTTTTTTTCCTCAAAAACTTCTTTTTTTTTTTTTTAAATACTGGTAACAAATGGGACCTAAGTTATGACAAGTATAATTGGGTTGGAGAATAAATAATAATAATTCTATGATTGAATAAAACTGATATTTTAGCTTTCAGGTTGTGCAACATGAATTATTATTTAATAATAAAGAAATTTACAACAAATGAATATTTTTAAATGTATAAATTATATAATGATTATATAGTGATTACATAGTAATTTCCAACGAATATTTTACCTACGCAAGTGAACATATATACAAATTTTATCATTGAATTTGTATTTTTGCTATTTTTATCACCGAATTTTCAATGTCATGAATGGTACCACAAGCTTTTAATTTTACGCAATTTACCATCTGAATTATTATTTAAATTTAGTTCTTCCATCAATTGAATGTCTAAGTTGTTAAATGCGTTATGATGAAAATAATAAACAAGGTAGAAAAATAAAGACATGACATGACCAATAATTAAGTGAAATATTTTATCTGCATTAACTAGAAATAATGTAACTACCCTACTCATAAGTATTAAACTAAACTAGTTATTTAATTTATCTGTATTTTATTCTAGAAAATCAATTTAAAAATCTTTAAATCGTGATTACCCATAGTCATCCTCAAAATCCTATTTAATTTAGGTCTTTAATATGTTATTCAATTCTACCAATAGACAACGGTGAAAGAACTGATATTATTGTAACAACCCAAATCTTTTGAAAATTACAAGCTCTTAGGAGATTACATGATAGTAAACAGAGTGTATAACATTCATATGACAAGGATAATTACAGTCCATTGAAATTGTATTTCAAAAAAAGTATTTAAAAACAATTACAAGCAACTTTGTTGAAAGTTTCACATCGATTAGAGATAAGACATTTCATAATATATAAGTGAGGTGTAAATCTTACCTTACAAGCCAGTTTTGTGAAATTGAGTTAGACTTGAAACTCACTTCTAAAAAACTTCAATACAATTGATACATTATCATCCAAACTAACAGATAAAACCAAACAAACACAAAAAAAAGTTAATGCATTTAAAAGAAAAAACTTAGTATAAAAGCAATAATAATATATAATAAAGATCATCAAAATATCCATTCAGTCAAATCAACAATCTCACTTCAACCCATAAGACTTTAAATAAACTCTTAAACAGTTCAAATCAATTAAGTATATATAAACATTGTTTATGAGAAACTATTGTACTAATCAGACTTGTGAGATCTTGCACCTGTCATACTTACTACCAAATTTTTCATATTATAACTATATCAACACTTTGTTCTTCATTAAGTTATGACAATATTAACTTCACTAACTTCGTAACTTCTTTCGTATTATATTATCTACTCTATGAACCTTCTTTCAACTTTTTCCACTCAAATATTTTTTTCCTCTGTGAATTAAATAGTAGTAGAGTCAAAATATTGTGATTCACTAAATTTGAAGACACTTTGACACAATAATAATATTTTCCCTTGAAATAACTACTTGAACTCATTTTCCTCACTATCAAACTAAGTATAATTCACGAAATTTAATATTCTCAGACAATCATCGTTAGAATGACGCACCACAATAGATTTATTACCTAGTGTCAACGGATAACTCTCCATGTAAATTCTGCCAACCTGCCAACGATACAAAAAGCCCGTCTGATTAGAGCTGTCAAAATAGGTTGGAACCCGTGAGCCAATCTGGCTCACCACGGGTTCGGGCCGGGTTGGGTTAAATTTTTTTTACAAATTTCAATACGGGTTGATTTTTGACCCGGCTCATTTAGAACCCGACTCATCCAAGTTGAATCCATGGTGAGCTGGGTTGGCTCACCAACCTGCAGTAAAAGGGTGACACAAGTGTTTTTATTTTATTTTTATTAAGTTGGGCTTTATATTTAGGTCATGTTAGGTTGCTTTTTTATCCAACACATAAATAATTTGTATTTTTTTTATTTTGGTTTGTATTTGGACTGCATTAAAGTTTATTTAGATTTTAATTAGAATTACAATTTAGTTTTGACTGAAAAAAATAAAAAAATAATATTTTTTTTAATTAAGTGAACCTGTAAGCCAACCCGTTTAACCCGTCAACCTATGATGGGTCGGGTCAGGTTCGAATTTTGTTGACTCGCTAAAAAGTGAGCCGAATTGAGTTAGCTTACTAAATAATCAACCCGTGATAGGTCAAGCCGGATCAGGCCAGATTACCCATTTTAACAACCCTACGTCCGATGCAACCAATACTGTCTAAATGGTACACACAAAAAGGCCTAAAATCTTAAATTTCTAGACTTTAAAAATCACAAAAACAATCATCTCTAAATCTATCTCGATTTAGATTAAGAGACAATATCAAATCAATTCATTCACGTATACGAAAGAATTTTCTGCCAATTATACATCATCACACAAAAATCAATTTAAAACTATTTAGTAGATAAAACACATTAACCCAATTCTCTTTCTAGTGTAATTATCTCATAGAAATTTAATTACATCAGATATGTTCCATTCAAATTGATTAATAGGATTTGTAATACTCTTCTCAAATATCACTCCTAAAATTGTAGATTTGTTAAAAAAAAGGAAGATAGGAATTAGATAACTGTTTTGAGAAATACCGAATTTTTAATACTTTTGCTAATAAAATAATAGAGTATATTTTAAAATCCTCCACTGTTAAATTTATTTTTTAGGTTCCCACAATTATTATATAAAACTAAATAATAAAGGAAAACTAGACAAATACATCGATAAATTTAAAAATTATTTTAAAACAATTATTATTATATAAATAGTTATTTATAATTATAACCTTTTAAAAAGATGAGAAAGAAAATATGTTAAAATAGAGTAAAAATAAAAATGATTTAATTAAAGACAAGTAGAGAGTATAACTATAACGGATGAGTTATTTGTTGAAAGAAAAATAGAGAAAGCTGATAACTTTTTATTTAAATTATCTAATAACCTTATATATCAATAGAGTATTTTTTAGTAAATTATTAATAACTATAATTGATCACACAATTACGACATCATCTAGATCAAAATGTAATGTGATTGATTATGTGTTGGGTATAATCAATCCATGATATTATCAACCAATATCCACTGTTAGTCCATAAACAACTTAAAAACCGTCACAAAAGGACACTATAATTAATTATGATTATGCATACAGCATCCTCAATTAAGTTAAATTTGTATAGTGACTATGCGTGTAAGTATAATTTGTTATTCTTAAATCATAATTAGTTAGGTATTGTGCAATCCAAGATCCTCATTTTCAATGGAAAAAAAAAAAGCAGCAGAGAGGGGGAGCTTGGGGCGGTGGAGTAAGGAAGAAAACAACTCGAGGGAGTCAAACCTTTGACTTACTAATTTTACCCTGAAAGGTAAGGGGCAATTTAGGTAAACATTTATTTATTCGCATTTTTGGTTGTCCTTTAACTGATTTTTTTTATTATTAGGAACAATTTTTTTATTAGAAAATAATTTGTTCACAAACACTTTCTTAAAAATATATAAAGAGAAAATATTTTCTTATAAAATAGCACTAAGTTATTTATAAGCTAATTTGTTAATCTGTTCTTATATAAGTTAATTTAAAATATACTTTTTAATTAACTTGGAAACTAATTTTTGTTTAGGAATAAAATATTTTGTTTTCATTTGTAAAAAAAATACCCAAATACACCGATATTATTCAAAGTAGATTCACTCAAATCTTTTAAAAATTAATCAAATTTTATTTTATTCTTCTTTTCTATTTCTATTTCTATTTCTATACACTAATATTTACTATTGTAGAAGAGCCTCTCTAAATTATTTTAAAAGACATTGTATTAAATTATTGTTACAGCAAATTTGACAAATATCATAATTCATGCGATTTTCTATAGTTTATTCAAGCGTTAATATTAATACAGAGGATATCATATAAACTCATTTTTATTTTTATTTTCTTTGCGAAGATAATTTAGATGATACATAAATTCACTGCAGCAGTAAAATAAATAGAAAGGACTAATTCTGTGATTAAAGACGTAAAGGTGTCGGTTATGGCAATGGTGCTTATAAAGCGCGCAGAGGCATAACAGTGATAGGAGTAGAAGCAACGCATGGTGTGTGTGAGAATTTACAAAACTACCCAGCCAACAGCAATATCCGATATTCGCCTCACCAGCACCCTTTGTTTCTCTCTTTCTTTGTTGCCAACAACCGTTTCTATTCCATCGAAACAAGATACAAGAATAGGATTGGCGAAAGAAAGAAAGGTGAATGTGAATCGGAGCGTTTGATGGTCTAAAGTTGTGTGGTGGTGGCAGAGAGAGAGAGAAAATCAATCGAATAAATCTGGCAAATCTTGTGGGGTTGAGGGCTCGGTCTTCCTCCAAGCAAGCTTCCCCTGATTTGCAAGACGAGGAGGAGGAGTGCAGACCTTGGCGTCGCCGCTTAACCATGTCTTTCTCTTGGGCCTCCGCCCTCAGGATCACCATCCTCCTCCTCCTCCTTGCGGCCGTCATCACCGCGTGCTTCACTCTACCAATCGAGAAGGTTCCCCTTCCCTACTATCTTCTTTCTTCCGTTCCATATTTGCCAACGCCGCTTCACTAATCCTTTTCCCATTTCGCCGATGCAGATGATGAAGGATTTCTTATTATGGGTCGATCACGATCTTGGGCCCTGGGGCCCAATCGTTCTGTAATCCATTCTTCTTCTTCTTCATTTTCTTTATCCCTGAATTATTGTTTTCTCACCCTCCGTCTTATTGATTCTAATTTCTGAATTTGTTTCATGATTTTCAGGGCTGTTGCTTACATTCCTTTGACTGTCTTGGCAGTTCCAGCTTCGGTGCTTACTGTAAGAGCCGTTCCCACCCCCCTCTTCTTTTATTTCTTGTACGTGCTAATGATGAATCTTGCCAGCCAATGTCAGTAGGAATTATGATGAGTTTTTCTTTTGTATGAAATCACAAAAGAAATAGATTCCAACAAGAGCTCTGTCTCCATTTTAATATAATGTTATATCAGGGCGTTTCTGGTGTGTCCGAGCCAACATTTTTTTTTTAAATTAGAAACTAGGTGAACTCTGTTCATTACTTATGAAGGCTGCACTTCAAAGCTCTTACTGCCCAAACGCCCATAATTGTCTGAAAAAAAATCAGATTGAAATAGGAAATGTTCCCTGACAAAAGATATTATCTATCCTGAAATGCAACGAAGACAATACTAAATTATGAATTGATTCAAACTAGTAGGGAATGGTAACCCTCTGTGCTAAAACTCCCACTAGGTAGGGTTGTGATGGGTAGATGTACGCAGCACCCTCATAAGCGGATAGGTTCTTTCTAGGAATACATTCAAAGTAGTATCTGTTAAAATAATGAATATTGTAGCTCAATACATTGAGCTCCATTTCAACTTGGAATCGAATGTTGAGTATGCTTTGTCTGTTCCAATAGTTACTTCCTTCAATGTTGTGGTGTGCAAATATAAGGAAATTTGAGGAATAGAGCTGAAATACTGGACAGAAATGACAGACTGTGCTAGATGGCACTATTGAAGTGATATGGTAGGGAGAAGGAATATCAATGTGTGATATAGGTTGAGCATTAATTGTAGCTCCGAGACTGGAAGTAGACAACAATATATAGGGAGAAGGAATTTAGGGTTTGAAGAACAGAAGAAAAGTTTGGGGAGGCTATTTGGGAAAGGTAATATTGTTGATAGAATGTGAGTTAGGGTTAAGTTAGGATATGTTTGGTTTGCATTATAAAAAATAATGCAATTTGCTAACGTACAGAATACGTTACCAAGCTACAGATTGGATTTATTTTAAGAAAATCAAAGTCATTGTTAAGGTAAACTCGCTTTTTTAAGGAGCGAGTTAGCAAACTAAATAAGTTGGATGTATTTTAAGAAGATCTTGGTTAGACTTCCTAAGGTACTCCTTTTTAAAAAACAACTGTATGTTAGCGAATCTAATGGATAATGATATTAAATAATAAGTAAAAGACTAATGTGGCACTTGCAAATAAATGTGGAAAGTATAGTTTTGTAATTTCTTAGTGGTCGGAAATTTGTGGGGCATCCTTGTCCCAAATCTGCCTTAAGGCGATTCTTACCTTTGTCTCATTCCCCGTGTGAAAACATCCCAGAATAGGCCTATTAGAAATGTATTGACACTAACTCCTGAAAGCTAATTCAAGGTTAGGTGATTGCTTAGTTTACAGATTTCCCTTGCACACCAAATTCCCAGGAATCTTATCCGCTTGATCCTCCTCCCTTATGTTGGGACTAGACATTTGGTTTGTGAAGTTTGCACAGATGAACATCTGCAAGTGGGTCCTACATTAAGATTGGGTAAGCTTGAATTCCACTTAAACAGTGGCCAGGCCGAGCTTACTCCCATGCTAGCTTAAAGGTGGAGGGTTATCCAAGTCTTATAAGGACTTTGTGGCCATTCTTAGTCAATGTAGGACATCTTAGCAGTAGTACCAAAAGCCAATGTGGTAGTCCATGCAGGATTCGTGAATGTAGTGAAAAATTTGCCATGCATTGGAAAGGCTCTGTTCAGGGTAAAGGAATCGTGCGTCATTTTGGGATATAAGCCTTTTGTGTTTTTTCTTCTTGCTTATGATGTTTTGTATGCAATCTTTGTTTTCTCCCCTCTTCCATTTCATTGCTTTACAGTATGTTTGGTAGGAACTGGGAAGGAAAAAAAAAGATGGAAATAAAGAAGGGAGAAATAAAGTGAATGGAATTAAAGAAGAGAGAAGTAAAGTGAATGGAAATAAGTGAGACATAGAGCTGTTTGGTTTATGAGAAGTGAATAAGTTGAAAAGAGAAATAGAAAAAAGAGAGAAGTAACAAAGGTGCCGGTCACATACTTTTTATTTCTCTACTACCAAACATACATCATTTCCTCTCTGTCCTCTCTATTTTCTCTCACATGTCTTCTGTACTAAATAGTCCTTTTTTAGATCTCCATTACAATACCTGCTATAGAAGAAGATAATTTGGTTGGAAAATCAAATCCGAGGTTATATTTGTTGAGAGACACATTACCTAATATGTCTTTTTTTTCAGCTTGGCGGTGGTTATCTTTTTGGGCTTCCAGTGGGTTTTGTTGCTGATTCTATAGGTGCAACCATTGGTGCCGGAGCTGCATTTCTCCTTGGCAGAACAGTAAGTTTTTCAAGTTTTACACTTATAATTAGTTGTCAAAGAAAAAAAATTTTCATCGCTACTTGCTACTCAACAGTTGATTTATGCTATGTTTTTCTTATTACTACAAGGCGTTCTGTGTCTTCATATGTACATGATTTCTGCAATGTCATTAGCATTTCATTTAGGTTCATTTCAATCTGTGTTTCCAAACATAGTATATAATTATCTCTACCTGAGGTTACTTACGCATTTCTTTGTCAATTTGGTCAGATTGGGAGATCGTTTGTTGTTTCTAGGTTGAAGGATTATCCACAATTCAAATCAGTGGCAATTGCGATTAGAAGATCAGGCTTTAAGGTTTGCAGACTTCATATTTTTAATACTGGAGTGGAAATCTTGATTCTTTTGTTAAACTTTCTAATATTACTCTAGTTTTTTTATCCTTTTTCTGGGTTTCTTATGTCCAAGCGTTCGTGTTGAAGTGAGTGGGTCATGAAGTTATGAAATACAATTACTTTAAAAAATATCACTAATTTTGAGGTATTGAAGTAGAATTGTGTTTGATTACTTGTTAATTCTACAAATTACCAAGTACTAAACCTTGCACTAAGTGGGATCAGCTTTCTGGATCAGTGATACATCAAACACTCCTACACTTTGATGATTACTTGTTCAAATGAGCAAGTATGCTTTCTAATGTTCGGTCATCTTGGTATGTTGGTTAATGTTACCAAGCACATTAAACCAGAGATCATCTTTAAGATGGTCGTCTCTTCTTAGTGGCAACAGCTAATGTGCTGTGTTCAGTGTGTTCTGTGCATTCACCTTCTAGTTTTCTACGAGGGTGATGTGCATAATAGCACTCCATTCCTTGTTTTAATTATATTACTCATGTTATTTATTAATCTTGTTTCTGTATGTATCAGTGAAAAGATCCTTTTGGAGCAAAACAATAACATGTATATGTATTTGATGCAACATGAACCAACCTTTGTTTTGATAAGAATCTGTCTTCTTTTAAGTGTTCTATCATCCCTGTTGATTTACCAATGGTGTTTCTGTCGTGGTTTTTTTAGCTATCGCTAGAAGTCTATTATTGTGATATTTCTATGCTCAATTTTGTTTCCACATCTGATTTGGTATTTTTTTCTGTTTTGGTTGTGTCTGACTTCCTGAGCTGTCTGTACAGATTGTATTTCTGCTTCGGCTTGTTCCACTTCTACCATTTAACATGTTAAATTATCTCTTATCGGTGACTCCTGTTTCGGTGGGGGAATACATGCTGGCTTCCTGGTTAGGAATGATGGTACGTTCTTTGCCAATAATTATATTCAGTTAGTATAGTAAGAAATTTCTATTGTGTTATGATTCTAATAATTGTTTAATTTTAGAGTTTCTTACAGTAACGACTCTCCATTGCTGTAAATTAATTTTTTTATAAGGTTTCTAATAAAAAGATGCACAGACTTGATGAGAATCAGAATGAAATCTTTAAATGCAGTCCGAATTGTTTCTTTTTGTTTCATACCCAGAGGAAGATGAAAAAGGGTCTTTCTTTTTTATTGTCCATAGTGCCACATAAGAAACAAAATTCTTCATAGATGTGCATAACATAGATGTTAAATAATGAATTGAAATAAGGCTTAAAGACTAATTTCCAAATATAGTACTGCAAGAGTTGTAACCCAATCTTAATAATGGCATAATATAATCTTGTACATAATAATATACAATTCTATCAATTAAAAGGTGTCAAGCATACACTTTTGAAGCTAAATCACGCAACCCAAAGCTAAAAGTCCAAACCCTACTCAATTAAGCCTTTTGTTATATAGTCAAATGACTTGAATTATGAAAACAAAATCACATCTTTCAAATCTCTAATTCTGACTACACAGGTGCATATCAGTGAAATGATTTTGTAAATGTTTGTGATTGTGGTTCTACCCGTTGTCTTATGCTATGGACTGATAATGAATATATTATAAAGCATGTATATTTGTCAGTACACTTGTTTCCGATCGAAAACCTATTAGTGATTAGTTTAACTTGGTTATAATTTTGAGCTAAGTTTCCTGGAGTTCTTGTTGTCAGTATTGTTACAAATTTGCATCTGTAATAAATGTAGTATTATATCTGTTCCCATTTTTGGACTCGTATTAGAAATTTCTGTATGTGTTCTTGCATGCCAATTTTAATGTTAATACCTGATACTGTTGTTGCAGCCAATAACATTGGGACTGGTATATGTTGGAACAACCCTAAAAGATCTTTCTGATGTGACACATGGTTGGGGCGAGTTTTCAAAGACTCGTTGGGTAAGAGATGCTATCCTCTGTTATACTAACAAGCCTTTCAAGTACTTGTTAGATTTATGTTATCTCTTGCGGAATACTTAAAATGCCTTGTATGGTACAAGTGCAATCTTTCAATTTTCTTGAGTGGATGAAATGTGTGATTTATCTATTACCAGTACAGGCATGGCCTTGCCTGAGTGTCCATTTTTTTTTATTGTAATAAAAAACAATAGCAGAAATATCTTATTTTAGTAGACACTTATATTTTATTTTTTATTAAGAAATTACACGCTTTTTCTAAATTCCTTTCTTTTCTCTCTGTAGAGTTAATTTATTTATTTAAAAAAAAAGTAGTAAACAAAGAAAGTAATTGTTATTTACCGTCAAGTCATATTCACATGTGGTTACATTCTTTTCTAGTCAAAATATTAATAATTTGGTACATTGAAAGAAAAAAGGAAAAGCAAAATTTTAAGGGAAGAATAGTAAGAAAATATGTACTCAAAAAAACAGTTATAGGAATGAATCTTCTTTGTTAATTGTTATATATAATATATATTTCTTTCTGTTGTGGATGCAGGCTTTTATCATTCTTGGTCTTGTGATATCTGGTAAGTTTCATTCCACGAGTATAGTGTTTATCTAGAAAACATATTGGATATTATTTGCTTGCAGTAAGCAGGTCTGTTTGATGATGTATAAATTAGAGAGTCCAAATTTAGTCGTTGCTGTCGCCATGCTTCAATTGCATCTTGCAACTTGACATAACGTGTCCATATTCTTTTGCCCTGATTTCGTATTGCATTTTTCATCTGCAATAAAACTTGAATTCTGCCTAGCATTTTCGGCAATAGAATAATTTCAGCCTTCAAACTTCACTAACAACGTAGTGGTAGCCTCTGGTCTTTTAGATGAAATTTCTAATAGACTATTCTCTGTGGCTTCTTACAAAGTTTCTCTTTTTCTCTTTATTTGAATGGGAAGGCTGGGGCTAGCTTTGTCTGCCACCAGTGTAGTGGCTGCCAGGTTGCATATGGTTATTTGAGACACACATGGTCTGTTTCCTGGTTCTCTTCATTGCATTTGGGCAGTGGCAGGAAGAAAAATGACCTTAATAGAGTAATCGAGGAAGTAATAAATTTGCTTATCTCATTACAAAAATATATAATTAGGTGATCTTAAATTGGCATGATTTTCTTATAATGAATTGTTTTGGGTTTAACTATTCTTCGAGTGATGTGAGTTCTGTTCTGAGTAAAATTTTTCAGTTCAATCATTATTATTTATTATTTTTTAATTTGCATGCTTGGCATTTTTGAATTAAATCGTAATTTGTATAGAATGAGAAAAAGATTTAGAATTTATTTTCTAATAACCTTGTGTTATTTTGGGTTATGTGCAGTGATTCTGATGATATGTGTGACTAGAGTTGCGAAGTCTGCTTTAGATAAAGCCTTGGCTGAAAACGAAGATATTGATGATATTATTTCTCCTGAGTTACCTATTGTTGATGAAACATCACCAAATCTCAACCAACCTCTGATAATTAAGATAGATTCTGCTGAAGACAGTCATGAAAAGTAAATTTCTTTTTGTGTAAATTCTTTTTCCATCCTTCCCTCTAAAGGCTATATGCTTTTTTAATTAAAGCTTAGAGGTAGCTGCCTGCTTCTATTTATTCGCGATTTGTACAGAGCCAAATTTAGAAATAGTGTTTAATCCTACGACCAATGGCACATTATTGACTGCGTATGTCTTAACAAAACAAAAGTTAATGCTATGAACCATTCCTCATTGACTATTGAGATCTTGATTCCATGAATTTTAAGAAACTGTTACTATTAGTTTTAGAATAAGAAAACATTTTATTTTAGGAGTTATTCTTTGTTGAATTTTTTGTAAGGTCATCGTAGAATGGGTCTGAGATAGTTGTGAAAATTAAATTATCGAAATAGTTGATGCTGTTGAAAAACATTTTTAAGATAATTTTGTTCAGATGTAATCATTTTTTTAAATAAAAAAAAATCATTAAAATGATTATAAATTAAAAAATTTCAGATACACGGGCTCCAAATATAATTTTAAAATACCATTCAAATTGTATTTTTTTATTTATTCTCAAAGCAAATGCAATCTTATGAAGTTTTACTTCTTTAAATAGTGCATTTATTTGTTTTTTAAAGCCTAAGATAAAAAGAAAAGTTGTTTTCAGTATAACAGTTCCTAAGTGATTTGAGAGTTTGTGAAGCAAAGTTTTGTTAGTATTAAGTAGGAAAATCCGTGAAGCAAAGTTGATTTAGTATCTCAGCTTCGTTTCTTTTTCATTTTTTTTATCATTTTATAACTAAACTTGAGGTATAATCTAAACAGTATAATGTAGTGTGGGAAATTGACACGTGAGAGTTATATATAGTGCTGCTGCTATTCACTCACATGCTGTCCTTAATTGCAGTTTGGCTTCTATAGGTGTGTCTTTTCCTAACCTGCTTTCAATTTTTGTTTCATTAACACTATTTAAATTTAATTCTTGGTGGAAACAATATTTGACACTTATTTTTAAAACAAAGTAGATTAGTGTCAAATGAAATTTTGAAACATTAGTTGACAACACCTACAGAGAAAAATAATAATAATTCTAATTATATATACTTGTTTTCAAATTTATTTAAGTAAGAAGAACAAATGTTTAAAATTCAAAGAGAAATATATATAATTCATGTTACAAGTGGAAGGGAATCAAATCCCTTTGCGATTTTGATTGTATTTATTGAATTTCCAAACTAATTTCTCACTTATTTAATGGGGAGATATTATAAATAATAAAATAGAAACAAAAACTTTTAAAATATAGAATTGTGTATATTGAAGTAAAAAGATGTAAAAATTGAAAGAGAGAAACTAATTCAATTAAATGACATAATTCTAATTTTAATAAATAAAAATATAAAACAAATAAAATTGAATGAAAAATAGCAAGTTATATGCGTTCCAAGTTATTATAAAGGTTTTAGAGTAGGATAATCCATACTATCAAGATAAACGCGTTTAAGGTATAAATTATCACAAGAAAGTGTATACAAGAAAGTGTATAAATATGTTAAAATAGTTTCTGATATCAGGTATAAAAAAAAAAACTTATTGTTACTATCTTTTGTATTATATAATAGTGTTTTACGATATTAATAATCATATGATATATCAGGTTTTTCTAACTGATGTAAACATCACTAAGATACTTTATTTTTTTATTAAAATTAGTTAAAAGAAAAAGAAAAAGAAATCACGAGCCCAGTCGAATATATGATTCAGAAAAATCCAAATGATGAATGCTAACACTAATAAAAACAAAACTGTTACAAAGGGAAAAACAAGGTGAGTAAGACAAACAAACCCTTTGTCGTAGCCTTTGTCTTATGGTATAAATTCTGCAATTGAATCACTGGGTAATATTAAGTAAAATGTATTCATATGACAAAATTGTACAATGAGTTTTCTTATAATAAGTTTATGTTAAATTCAAATCCAAACAGATCTCCATGTATAATAAAATTTATTCTAGAACAATTATACTCGGTGAACACATTTGATAAAGAAAATATTAATTTCAGATTAGTCTGTTGGTTAAACTTTTCTTATTTATTCTATATTTTAATATGATAATGTCTGTTTGAGATTATTGTCTGTACACTGAATAAAAAACAAAACATTTTAAAATTATATTGAAAACAATCAACTGTACACTGAATAAAAAACAAGCAACTATACAAAATTATTGTCTGAATGATGTTACTGCTTATAAAGATCCTTGAGTGACCTTGAGATATACTTTTATCACCATATTGTACTTTAAAAACAATTTAAATTTATTCTCTTTGATGTTAATTAAATCGATTTTATATATTAGCTATGAAGAAAATCACAATTTTAGTTGAATGACTAATTAAGCAATAAAAGTAAAAAATATCATGTTTGTGCTAGATGACAGTAAGAATTGTCGTACAAGTGATATTTATATTGTTTCAAAATAATACCTTATAGATCAGATTTATAAAATTAAGTAAAACTCAAATCTAATACCTTGTTTTAGTTTCTATCTCTTGTAAGATTTGAGTTTTTTTTTTCCACACTAAATAAGAAATTATTATGCACATTGCAATTTTAATCAAATATATATTTTCAGAAAAAACCACCATCTATAATTGGTCATTCCCATAGGAACAATAATACTATGATTCTTATTTTTGTATTTCTATCTTTTACTCTTTGATTTTGATTTTATGTGTATAATTGATTAATTTATTATTATTTTTTTTAAAAAAAATTTAATGATCCATATTAAGTCACATAAAATAATAAAAAATGAAAGTGAAAAAGTGAAAGTAAATTTTTCGTAAAACATGTAGTCCCAACACTTTAGAAGGGTAGGTTATTTGTCTAGAAGCTCAACTAAAATAAAGGACACCCCTTATGATAAAGGTTATGAAGCACCATATGCTGTGTCATTATGAATCTGTGAATGAATGCCTTGTATGGGTGGAAATACCCTCTTTTTCCTACCCCAAGAATATCAAAGGAAAATCCATCTTCTAGAAATTTTTAAAATTTATGTCAGTGCAAGTAAACTTTTCCACTGTCTTCTTGTGTTGAATTTGGGTGTTTGTTGGACCCTACCATTTTCTTCATGGAGGGGATATCCAATATTCTATCATCTTCAGGGTTCTAAAGTGTACGTCTCAACATAATCAAATCACCTGTTCTTCTATGATCACAGCCGCAGAAAACGCTTATCAAATACATGTCTATATATTTATGATTAAATGATAATGTAATTTTTCTTTATTTTTTATTAAAATGTTGCAAATAAACTCAAACTTAACAGTAATAAATTATCTTTAAACCTAACTCAACCTTACAAGATCAATTTATAAGGTTAAGTTAGATTTACAGTCTTATTATGATATTATAACTCTATGATTAAATTTATTATAACAAAATTGTTAAATTTAAAGTTCACTTCTTATCAGCAAAAAGTTAAGAAATGAACTAATTTTTGATGTGTTGTATACATATAAATGAAGCTCCTATAGCACAAAACCGTGTGTTGTTTCTTGGTTGGAAACTTAAGATGACTAAGAAGAAGTTGGAAACTCTCATGGTGAAAATGAGAGGCTTAAGCCTTCTTTGTCTTGGAGGATGCTTTGACAGCTGCTACGATCACACTCAAACCTATGGGTTAGGGACAAGGATTTGGAACTTGAGTGATGGACCAGTGGAGTTGCAGATAAGAGTGGGATCAATACTTAAGAAGGTTCATACTTTGAAGCCAGGGTGTTGTAAGAGACTGAAAAGTAAACGCATTTACAAGGCATATATGCCTGGTAAGAATGGCAATGATTTGAAGAGCTTGCTTTATTACTATGATGAAACCAGTCACCCTTATGTTTGGATTCATGACAAAGGGGGTGATTCCTTGAGGATGGTCAAACAACAGTATATTAGCCTTGAGGATTTGAGAGATTCTTCTGAGATCAAGATCTTAAGGGATCATCAGAGAGGTTGCATTTCAGTTCTCAAGACAACTAGGCCAGATTTCTGCTGAATTTCAATGTCATTTCTTGCTTCATTAATCACTACTTTAATTTGTCATGGGTAGGAAATAAAATTTCATGTTTGCTTTCTTTGCTGAGTGTTATCAATGGCAGAATGAAGTAGTCCATGATCATGTTTAAGTATTTGAAAACGTGTTAGATTTTCTGTATGCACCTTCGTGAAGATATATTAGAAGTCACTCATGAGTCTTCAGTAGCTTAGGGTTTTGAATGCGTTGTTCTTTTACACTTTGTGTTGTATTTGTTGTAAGTTATAACTTATAACACATGATTAATTGAGAGTGGATAATATTGAATCATATTGCTGTGTTAATGTATCAGTATAGCACCTAGAATTATTGCTCCTTAGATTTTTTGAAATTAGCTTTGACATTTTATTTTTTATTTTTGAGTATACAAGCAGCTACACATGCAGAGAAGGTACTTGTGTCCTCTGGACAATATTTTTGAGTATACAACCAAACAAACTGATATTTTGGTGATGTTAATAGCAAGCAAGATGGGAGTTGAGTTACTGGTTCTGCCAGATAACTTTGTTTCTCCAATTATTACATGCAGACTCCAGGGTCATTTAGTCCATGTTAAATTTCAGATAGAATAACTCAACAATTTTTACTTCCAAACTAACAATTTCTTTTTTGTTTAATTTGGTTCAAAATTTAAAAAAAAAAAGTGTCCATAAGAATTGACAAAAATACTACACAGCCAACGGGCCAATTTAGGACCACTCGTGATGATCTTTCCAACTCCTCTAGACGCGGCTCTGTTATTAGCTGATGCAACGAGGATTCAATTATTAAGAATTTTGTTTCCTGCATTTTTCTTTGTTTCTATATAGTCCTACCTTTTTCCAGAGTTACTACAAAATTAACATAATTTCCTATAGCTCGGATCACATGGAAATTAATACTTGATTCACCCCAATCATATTCCTCCCATAGAAGTACAACAACACCCTAAGTAACCGCATATCTTTGGAACACCAAATTACCTGGATCTATATGGCAGAATAGTGTTTATACAATGCTCCTGATAGAAAAGTAAATTAAATTCATTCAAATAAGAACCGTACAAATTACAATATAGAGTTGACAAAAGTGTGCACGGAGGCAGAAGCAGAAAATCCTCCAGCGCAGCCAAATACTTGATAGATTGCTTATACAAGGCATGTCAGTAGAAAAAATTTCTGTAAGAGATACCGGAGACTGAGCCTAGCATGAAACAGCTGTATTACAAATTAAACATCAAATTTCAAGGCTTGGATTAGTATAACATCGAATTATTCTTTTACATTTTCAGCTCAGTGACTTTTAATCATGTATAATCCAATTTGGATCAACAAAAACTATATAAAGGAATAGAGAGATCACTTCAGTTTATTGTGGAAGACCTTTCTAGGAACCTGGACCCATTGCACCTGCCCTTGCTCTTAACATTTCAGTCCTCTTGCTTCTCTCCATCACTTCCACCAACCATTCTGCACTTTCCCTAATCCCCATCCTGCAAATTTTAAAAGAAAACCTCTTCAGTTAAAATGAACACAGAAGCAAGTACTAATTGCTTATATGACAAACATCTAAACAATATGGACGAGGATCCAAACACAAGTCTATGTGTTTCAGTATATGCCTAATAGTTATTTTCACTTTGAAGACAACGCCCAAGAACATATACTTCAAATAACTCCATCTTTATTGAAATGATAATGTATAGTCTTAGATTATGCATTAGAAAATTGATGCAACTACTTGCCCATCATATGCTGACACAGCTTCAAACATGTAAACTCTTTCATCCAACTTCTTCAAATCCAGATATCGAGCAAGCTCTTCAGCTGATACTGCTTCAGGAAGATCCTGCAGTCACAAGAATGTCAAGCCAGCAGCCATAATTGATACACATGTCAAAGGACAGAGAGGGGGATAACATGAATGAGGAAACAATATCGTGAAACTCAAATGATGGATGAGATAGAATAAAATAGAGCTATATTACTCACTGAATTTCCACCCAGAGCCTAAGAGGATAAGTTTTTTTTTTCATTTGTTTTATTTCCACTTGCATATCAGAAAAAAGGTGACCGGGGAGCTTCAAAATGCTATATAAATATAAGATGACAGAATAGCCACTCTCACCTGCTTGTTCGCTAATATCAAAAGAGGGGCTCCTTGAAGATCCTCATGCCGAAGAACCTTTTCTGGAAAACCAGTTATTAAATCATCAGTGTACCACATGTTTTCATCATATCTAGTATCATCACAACTTCAGGCCAGAACCTTAAAGAAGTTTTTATGTAGTTATCAACTAACACTAAAATCAAATATCACTAACCAAGAGCTGATTTCGCATCTTCAAAGCGTGAGGGAGAACCAGCATCAATAACAAATATTACAGCATGTGCCTCTTCATAATATTTCTCCCAGATTGAGCGAAGACCAGGCTGACAAGAGGGGACTCATCTTATTACATATGTAACACTCACCCTCCCCATCACACACAAACAATGATATAAAAGGGAATAAAACTAGCAGGAAAAAAACAGTATAAAAGGGTCAAGTATATGCTTTGCATGAAATGATAAATTCAATTCCTGCTAGCCTATGAAGAATTGTTAAAACCATTCAACTGATCTAAATTGATAGTAAACTGAAATGAATTAAAGAAACTGAATTGTTTTGAAAGAAAACTGACTTGAATTGACATTTTAGTTTAATTTTTAAAACTTGATTTGCTCAATACTAAATTTAATTTTAATTTATGAAATAGGAACATGTGTTTTAAGATAAGTTGTTCATTAATAAGAGTTCAACCAAATCAAAATAGTTCAATTTGGTTCAGCTTACTCAAACTGTAATGCAGTTAGCTCAATTCATCTAAACAAGTTTACTCTTTAGAACAATTTTTTCGAACCATTTTCAAAGTTTAGTTTACTTTTACAATAGCTCAGCTCAGTTTAGGTATTTGTTGCCCACCCTTACAAATAAAGATGAAGAGCTGAACCAGTTGTCCATGCATATAAAATCAATTTTTACATTACAAAATATTCTTCAGCATTACCAAATTCAACAAAATGTACTCAAGCTTTAGACAAATTGCATGGTTTCAAGTCATGGTTCTAACATATAGCCTTTAATGAAGTAGTAGTTGCTAACAATGAAAATAATGAACAGCCTTCCCCAAGAGAAATTCGAAAAGAAAAATGGTATCTTGTTCCTTCATTAATTACATGTTAAAAAATATAAAGTGGCAAGTCCAGTACGAGACCATCAGCTAGAAGCCGAGGTATCTTTCAACAATTTGACATGACCCATGACCAATGCTAGGGTAGGCGACTCAGTTTTCATCATATGTCTGTACTTGAATGAAAACACCTAAACCAAGATCCTAAACCTGGATACGAACGATTAATTGTCTGCCAAAGACAACTCCCAGAACAGTTCTGCTTATCACAAAACTATCTCCATGTGACACACAACTTCAAGATAATAATGCATTACAACCTTGCGAGTGAAACAACACTGCCCTACAAAGGTGGAGAGGTTTCCCCTATAAATAGAGGAAGAGCCTCCAAAGGGTAGAGAGAATATAAGAGAACACAGAGATCTTCCAGTGTTTCTGGCATCAAGCTCAACTAGCTTTTTCAGGAACAAGAAGCAAAAGAAAATTACACTTCAGGAACTATGTACATGGTTAAAATTTTAGGTATTGAACTTTTAGGAAGGGAAGAGTTTTAAACAATCAGCTTTTCGGTAGCACCAACATTTCATAATAAACAATCAGTTTTTTGGCAGCACCAACATGTCATATGAAGAACACATTTATAGGATTTAAATAGAAAATTTGCCTATTTATTTCCATACCTGACCTCCCAGGTCCCAAAATACAAGTTTACTATTTGCCACTTCCATGCGACCAATATTCAATCCAACAGTTGGAATAATTCGATCAGGAGGAATGCCTTCGATATTTGAGTAGACTGACTTCATCTTCTCCAGCAAAGTCTAAATTTATGTCTTATACAGCAAGTCAGAACAGCATAACAAAATTAAAAAATATACTAAAAATATGGCACTTGAAAGATGATTTACCGTTTTCCCAGACTTGTCAATGCCCAAAATGAGTACATGAAGCTCCATCTTGCTGAACAGGTACTTCCATAGTCCATAAAACAAAGAAAACATCCTTGCAACGATTAAGCTAGATTAACCTTCGAGTGTAGAAGAATATACAGTTCATGCCATGTTACTGGATAGCTCTTCTATTCATCATCACTTCACAATGTCATCAACATTCAGGATTCCTGTGCAAGCAAAGGAAATAAGATGCCTTGAACAACCACGACTGTGATCAGATATTACACATTTCCATTTCAAGAGTTACATAAAGAAATAGAGTGTAATTATTGAATTTTAGGGTCAAGGAAACAGTTATTTCTGATTGATTGATGGGATAATTTTATTTACTCCTCAGAAAATTCCAATATGCAGTGCACAAACCTGTTTTAACAACATCACAGCCAAAAAAAACATGTGTTTTTTTGTTTTCAATTAAGTAATTTCTCTATTGCAAGTCCATTGTCTCTTGCAATTAGACGCTTAGGAACTACGCTTCACTAGATCTTAGGCTCTTACCATCAATTCATTCATAACCTACCTACACATACATGCATGATTAAGTTATTTATTTATATGATACTCAAATTTCCAGAAAGCTCAGATAGGTACAAAACTGTGAAAATCACACTTCATCGGAACCATCCCATGGACGTGATTCGTTAGAATGGATTCAGTTTAAACAGATCCGAAAATTGAGGAAGAAAGAAAAAGAAAAGAGATTGTATGGTTGAAAAGATTTACCGGCGACGGCGAAGAGCTGCGATAGACGGTGGCAGAAGAAATTTCCGATGACGGTGGGATTGGATCAAGAGTGATCGATGAGGTTCGCAAAGCTGTGTTTCGCGCAGACAGCAGAACTAAAGAAGTAAGGATAAAAATAAAATGTAATAATAAAAGAATAAACAAAAGAAGAAAATAATTTTTTATTAATAAAAAATTATAATAATTTTTTTACTTAATATTTATATTAGTTATAGCAATCAAATATGTAAGCAATTTATTAATTTTTACCCAAAAATAAAATTAATAACAACTAGTATTTTAATATATGATCAGTGTGTTGAAAAGTATATTATTGAGCTAAATTATATTTTAGATTAGTGAAAAATAGGAAAATTAAAAAACAGATCCTTATCAAATTAGTTTATACTAGGGTCTTTATAAAAGGTAAATAGTAAATATATTTCTGTGTAACCTTATTGATGTGGTCGTAATTAACACCAATAAATTGTTGATTTACGAGTATAGTTGACGTTAAAAGATAATTAATGCAATCCTAACTAATGCTTATGGAAATGGATTATTCATAAGAAGTAAAAGTTAGAATGTGAAATTGATTTGGGAGAATTTCTTACTTTGTTGTACTGGTGTTCATAAGAGAGAAAGGTATCCGAGCACAGTAATGAACATATATGTTAGTTTTGAATTTCAATTCGTTAAGATGTTAATTATATTATTTTATTTTGATTGAAGTTATTGTCATCTTTGTTATATATTGTTATTCTTTTGTTAATGGTGGAGTAGAATAGGGTTAATCATTATGACTGGATTTAAACATGATTATCTGGTTATTATTTTCCTAATGTGTAAAATGTGTAATAAGTGTGATTATTTTTAGAAAAATTCACATGTGAAATCTATCATACAGGATGTCGAGTAACATGACACTCCTTTATAAAGACTAAATTTTATGTCATTCATTAACTGAATATTGATCATTAGCACAATTTTTTGCCACTCCTTGGTAACTTCTTTTACAACTTTTTTCATTATAATATCTAAATCTTCCTGTGTCTTGTGTAATTATTGTAAAAATGTTATATGTGTGTTCATGATCTTCATGCTCGATTTTGCAATCATTTGGTTATTTTATTGAGATAGTTTTTTTTTTGTCTACGTGAAACTTGTAGGTATTGGAACTATTAGATGATTCTATGCTTGTGAATGGTGTTGGGTTGTGAGTTCTATGAGTATAATGTGGGTAGTGAAAAAAGACGAAGAGGATTGGAGAGTGAGAATGGAGGAAAAAAGAATTGAAAAATTATTTTTTAACAAAAGAATTAGACAGAGGTGTTGTAAAGTTAGGATGAATGGAGTAGAGGAAGATGGTAGTCGTGGTTGTGGGTGTTGGTCAGTCATGAATGTGAAAATAGAGGAAGTGTTCAATGAGGTAATGAATGAAGGTAAAGAGAAAAAAAAAAGTTGAATAAAAGTGGGGATCGGAGGAAGAAATTGAATATGGGGATGAGAGTGTCGTGGGTAGAGGACATTGTGTGGAGATGGGTCTCAAGAGAGTATTCCAGAATATTTTTTTTACATTTCGAGTTAGTATTTTTTTTTATCGAAAATACATTTTAAAACAGAATTCAAAATGTAAAAAAAAAATTAATTAAATATTTTCCCAAGATATTTTTCAATCTGAAAAATATTAAAACAAAGAGATGCAAAAGTCACTTTTACTTTTTTTGTTTATTATAATTTTAATGAAGATTAGTTTATAAATTGCAGATTTTATGAAAAAAAAAGAAGAAGAAAGAGATGGTCCGAGAAGCCCTGGGAAACATGTTCACCAACTATTAATGAGAATAATTTTAAAAACTATTATTTAATTAATCTGGTTTTTGAAATTTTCATCAATTAAACTTTTTGGAATTTGGACTTAATTTAATTTTAAAAAAAATTATTATTGCTTTTATCTTTTAATATCAAAATGATATATATGAAATAAAAATAACCTTGTATTACAATACAATTTATTTATTATAAGCTTATCAGTAAATATTTATTTTATATTTCAATTATGGTTTAACTTAAATATTTTCATACAGATGTATTGCTAAATTGTGTGAGAAGTGCTTTTTATTTTTTAAGATTCTTCTTAAATTTTAAAATATATTTTAACCTACCCATTTCGTTTTACTTTTTTGTAAGTCCCAATAAGCCCATACATAAGCTAGATGCATAATATAAGTATTGTTCCTGCTATTTTTTAATAAAAAAATAAATTTTATTTTAATAATTTTCAAAAAAAATGTACTTTTTGTTAGTAAAAAGTAAAATTATATTAAAATTCAATTTATGATTACAAGATTTGGAAGTTAAATTATGGACCATCCACTATACATAGTTAAATAAGTTATAACTTTCAAACATAAATTCATTATGGACCAAACATTGTTATTTCATTTACCCCCTCTTCAAGTATAACACAAGGCAAATTATCTCTTTAACACCACTAAAACAAACTGAGGAAAAATGATCACCTGTACAATATAGATGACGCGGGATAAAACATACATTCAATCACTGAATATCTAATTTTTCCCATCACATGTAATATTTACAAATACCTGACTGCAAACATGTAAAAAGGGCGTGAATTTTCTTAAAGGGAATTTATTGGCATCAGAATAAAAAATCTCATTGATTGCTACTGTTTACTTTGATCTCAATGAGTTCCTCAATAGACTGACGGCATATAGGGCATTTATTGGATTGAATTCGCAGAGCTTTTGCACACTCACTGCACATACACTGGAAAAATAGAACAGAAGTAATATCAGAAAAATCAATACAATAAATATACATTCTGTAAAGTGATGCAGGTAGGAGTGGGTATAAAATGTGGATCTAGGTATTGATGGAATCTTGACGTAGATCATGAAGAAAGGCTGACGCACCCCTTGTTAAATAAACCTTATTTTTGGCTGCCCAAACAAGTCAAAAAGAATATGACTATATAGTTAAATTTGGATAAAAATTCTTAAATGAAATCTTCTAGCATAAATTAAAAATATATATTAAATATGTTTTTACTACCGATGAAAATTGTATTTCGTCCGTGCTTAAAAGGATGTACCAATTTTGTTCCTATACTTTTTAAAGGAATGTAAAATCCAAACTATTGATGAAAATTGTATTTAGTCCTTGTTTAAATGTATGTACCAATTTCGTTCCTATACATTTTAAAGGAATGTAAAATCCAAACTATTGATGAAAATTGTATTTCATCCATAGTATGTATCAATTTCATCCATATACTTTATAAAATACTTTATGAAGGAATGTATAATTCTCAGTAGCAAAAGACATTAGAGTCTCTTTCTTCTCATCGCAACTCTCTCTCTCTCTCTGAACTTCAATTGGAGGTTATCAGGTCCTTTGTTCAAGGGTGAGGGTAGAGGTGGCGTACGCCCTAAGTGCAGGCCGTGCACAGTGGTGGTATGCGAGGTCTCTCCTTCAAATTCATTACTGTCGTTAATCATTTTCTTAGTGTCACCCTCAACCTCTCTCACATGCCCTGCAACGCAGCAATTTGATTCTATCTTTCCCAATTTCCCTTATGAGTTTTTCCTAAAATCTAGAGAGTGAGTTTTGCTCCCTTGATGATGGGTGGAAAATGGGTTTCTGGAACCATATGGGTGGACAACGTGAAGAAGAAATGAAGTGAAAGATGAGGAAGAGGGATGCATGGCGGGAAAGGCGAATGACAAAGTCAAGGTCAGATTGCATGACCTCCACGAATGCGAGGAGAAAGAGAGTTGCCATGAAGAGAGAGTTGGAGGGAAAGGAGACTCTAATGTGTTAGCTGTGGTTTGTTGCCTAAGACCTTTTACATTCCTTTATAAATTATAAGAAGGAAATTGGTACAAACTTTGAAACATGGATGAAATACAATTTTCATAATAGTTTTGGGACAAAAACATATTTAACCCTAAAACTAATTTTTACACCCTAACTTTTTCAAAGGTCCCCTCATCTAACTACCACGAAAATCTATGAAATTGGTAGAACTTGACATTCTCACCTTGTAAAAGTCCTAACAATAAGGTTTGACAATAGGTTGGTCTAAAACTTAACCAGGGAAGTGATTACTTTGGAAGGGTAGAAGATGATGGGAGTCTGTTGTTATGCTTCATCTTCTGTTGATTGCCACTCATCACAATTAGTGAGTTGTAACGATATGTTTCTATACTCTAATATGTTTCTATACTCTAATAATACCATGCTACGCTGATTAAACAGCTAGTACAAGTAGCCCAAACTGAGTGATAGTGTATAAGAAAATACACAAAAAGATGTACTACTACCTGCAAAGGTTTTACTACCAAACAATTAGCACATTTATTGCTACTAGTCAGGAAGAAAATAAAACACTGTATAGTCATTTCACCCACAGTATATGGTGCTGATATTTTGATCTACGATTTTAAACTATATGCATGATCAATCACATGACATCACAACCTTTAAAACAAAAGGATGGGAAGAAAGGAGAGGAAGAAAAGAAAAACTAAAACAATATAAGGACCACAGAACACCCATTAGTTCCTATCAGAAATACTATCAACGAGCTCTGTTTTCCATAAGCAATCTTATGCAAATACTAGTTATGTTTCCAGGGCTATGATCTGAATGGACCATAACTAACTACTATTATCCCCATGATATCTTAACTTCCACATACGACCTCATGCAAATAAAAATTATGCTATTATCCAGAGATATGTATCTGTCTGAACCATTACTTCTACTCCATATATGAGCACATTTGAACCATAACTTCTATTATTCGCACGGACAAATATATAGGCACATTTGAAATGAAATCTTACCATATGTCGACAAGGTAAGACAGCCGTATCCTTTGGTTCAGTCAGGCATATGACACACTCCTTCCCGGGATCATTGTCCTCAAAATCAGCTGCGGACGAGCTTGCTATTCCATATAATTCTCTCAATTCATATCGAACACCATCAATCCACAAAATCTGTTTTACTACTTTTATCAGGAAAGGACCCGCACCATTACTTTTCTCTAAGACACCTTGAGTTATTTGCATGTGAGGTGATGCATCTAGCACGGATTCACCCGGAGTTTCATCTTCCGAGGGTGTTTTCAAACTTGTTTCAGCACATATTACTAGAGGAAAGACATCTTCTCCTGGTGAGGGCTTTGAAAGATCATCCAACTCAAAGAAGCCTAGGTCAATTCCTGTTCCTGAAGGCTGGGAAAATGTCTGGCCAACTCCTTTCTGAAAGGGTATCCTGACTGGCTGAAATGCATCAGGAAATAATGGAACAAACCTACATTTTTCTTCTTCCTTGGCAAAGTAGAACACAGTAATGCTGCCAATCACAATAATAAGGAGCAGAGAATTAGAAAAGCTAAAATATTTCATAAAATATGCAGTATTCACTCAACCTCTAAATTTTCGCATCTTACAAACTTCAGTTCATATAATTACACAAAGTGTCAAAGAAATCATAAATTTAACCCATGAACATATTTATAATGCAAGTGAAATTTCCTACCAATTGATTATTCTCTATAAATCTTCCAATGCGATTCAAAATTTTCAGAGGATACTTGGCCACAATTTGTGAGCCCAATCAATCAAAGGTACAACGCGGGGTTTCTTATGGATAGTGAGACAGCAGGCACTAGAACTATGTAATGGGCCATCATTGGGCTTGGCCACAATTTGCTGTGAAAGACCAAGTCTCCACTAACCTACTGTTCCTCTGTCATCACACCCCAGCACTGTAACACCGGAAGAGCGCCACTACTGATGATAGGAATCTTACAACCTTTTTTTATAATTTCAAGATAATTACTTACAACTTTTTTTCAGATTTAAAAATAAATAAAGATACGGTATTGTCATCCCGGATTTAGCGTAATCTCGATTCATACATGAATTCTAAATAAATTGATGATCCACATAAAATAACATAGCGTGGCAAAACTTACTAGAGTAAAAAGCCTTACCTGCCATCGTAGACAGCGTCGAATACGAAGGAAATGAGATGATGGTCGGGGTTTTCCTGGTCAACCTCGAGGCGCAGGGTGTCTTTGTGGACGTTCACATAATTTCTTATCTTCTTCGCGGCCTGGTGATCGACATAGGGCGGAGGAGTGGAGGCAGAGGAGCGAGTTGCGCCAGGCCACGCGCTAGGCTGAGAGTGGTAGAAAGGTTGGTAGTGAAGGTGATTGGGGACGGTATTGGCGTAGTTGGGATATGCACCCTGGTTGGGGTAATAGAAGGAGATGGAATGGGTCTGCGGCGGTGGTGGCTGTGACGGTGGAGCCAACGGAGGAGGAGCGGCATAGTTGTTGCAGTGCGGGGCGTAAGTGGTTGCGGAAGGGAGGAAGTAGCCCTGCGGTGGCGGCGGAGGGGGGGGGTGATTGGATTGGGGATGGTAATAGTAAGGGGGAGGTGGGAGTGGAGGCGGTGGGTTTTGAATGTAATTGTTTCTTCTTCTGCCACTCCATGAGATACCCATGGGAGTTGTTGAATTCAGAATCAGAAACAGTGAGTTGATGATGATGAAACAGAGCTCCGAATCGAAAGAATGCGTGTTGTGCGGGAAATTGATTCGAACGCACTCTTTTGTGCTCCTTTCTCTTTACACGAATTTCTGTAGTTTTCCTCTTTCCCTTTACTTTGCTTCATTCATTCTATCCTTAACCTAACTCTTGCTTCATCAGGTCCACCCTCCTTCTTTACAATAATGTCTTCTCAGGAAAATATCATAACCAAAGGAAAATGACTCGAAAAATACATACATGTCATTATTTACTTTTAAACGCTATAAAATATATAATATTAATAAAATTTATAAATAATTTTGTAAGAATAGTTTCAAAAGATTACGTGGAAAATCTTTTTTTTCATAATATGAAAAAAAAAAAACTGATAATCATCCATGTGTATCAGTTGTTTTTTAAGTTCAAACCGTGAGGTATTTTTAGAGACTTTAAAGGAGTCAATTCGGCTTAGTGCATCACGAGTTGGGTTGTAAATAAGTTAATCTAATTCGACTTATTCTATGGAGAGTTGAGTTACAATCCGATTCAATCCACCACTGGTTGGTGGATTGACTCATCAATTTACATAAAAAAATATTTATATATTTATTTTTATGTATTCAAATATTTAAATAATATTTTAAGCAACATAGATGACAATCACAGCAAAATCAAAACTCAATGTTTTCATCATGTTCACCATCAATACATGATGAATTGTTTCCAATAAATTGTCCATGTAGTCCAAAAAAACATGGTTAATATTGTACATTTTCTGTCATGTTATTCAACAAAATATAAATAAAAAACTACACATTTTTGTCATGTTAATTTAAAAAATTTTGTTTATAAGACAGTTGCTTGAGTAATTTAGTATAAAAATTATAGTTAAATATTAAAGTATTAAGGTTTGACAATCAAATTAATTAAATATTCAAACTATTCAAATATTATTGAGCAACATTTTAACATTTAAAGATATCAAATTGTGAACCTATATAATTAGTGGTAATAAATAATTATTAAAAAATTGTAAAAAAAGTTGGTATGTTGAGTGGGTCAACCTACCTTCAACTCGACTCGAACTCATGAACCGGGTCGAGTTCAACTTACATTTACAAAAACTAAACTTTTTTCAACCCAACCCGGCTCGAACCCATAATAAGCCGGATTAACTCACGATTTAAAATTCATTTTGAGATCTATATAGGTATTTTAATTTTCTAAACAATAAAATTGTTTAATTTTAAAATTACGGAAGTAGTCATTAAAAGATATATTCCCTTAATTTAACATGACACTGTATACTTGTGTATTATCGACAACACATATATCTTTTATCAGATAACAATCTAATTCAGTAGATTATTATCAAAAACAATATTTTTCAATGCAATTCTATATTTAATACTCAAATTTTAAATGATTAAACTATAAGAGTTAATTGATAATATGTTTAATGATTTTGTGTATTCTTTGCAATTACGATTTTAGTCAACAGTAAATAAGTTGTATGAATAGTTTTCATTATTTTTTAGGGATAATTTTGATAAAGTCGTTTAAATTTGATGTCAGTAATAAATTGTAACATTTTGTGTTTGTCAATCAACGTGTTTGGTCATTTTTTCGTTGAGGGTTGTTTCCTAAATTTTTATTTTTAAATTAAATCTTAATAATCTAGAATAAGTATTAATAATTAATAATTAAAAATATATTGCATTGCAATATAGTTATCATTGAAAACAAATATAATGTGTGTCTAAAATGATACAAAGCATGATTATATAACAAGTTATTAACCTTTTGAATATTGTGAAGGAAAAGTCATCACCTTTTAGATATTAGAAGAGAGCATGTGTAAAATTTAACAAGTATAATTAAATGGGACGCAGAAAGTTGTCATTTACCATAGAAAAATCACCATAAAAAATGGGCTCATTAAGAGGAGGAAACTGCAAAAAATACAAAAACAGTGTTTATACATGTCAAAAGCACACGCAATCCTGACCTAGCAACGTTGACTGGGTCACTCGATTAATTTAGTCAATTTTTCCAAAAAGAATAAAAAAACAAAAATTATTATTTAATTTAAAAATAATTAGTAGATTAGTCTAAATTGAAAGAAAAATGTATTTATTGGATACCAAATTTATATTTGAAAATGATAGTTAGACATCTTTAAATAACATGCAGAAATGAGAATAAATATGGTTTTTCCTTAGTTAGGCACGCATAATATGAAATTATAATGTATATCGTTTTACTATGAAATAATTTTTTGTTATTTTTTCAAAAACATTTCTTTAATATTATCACAAAATTGTAATAAAAAATTATGAGCAATATTTCATATATCTTTCCGCAGTAAAACGGAAAGTCTCGCTGGATTTTTAATAGATTTCTGGTCTGAAAATGCTTCCTTTGGATTATTATCTTTAATTTAGTAACAGGTTTTCTGTCTAACAAGAAATTAAAAAAATTACATAATTAAGTTTTAATTTTCTTTTTACAAATTTTGATATTTTTAATTAAATATTTATTAAAAAATTAGTTGGTTAATTGTCCAATGTGATTGTTACATTGGATTATCATTGCTTGTATGTCTCTATATAAAAAATAAAGTCATATAAACATTTGTAATTGGGTTTGTATAAAAAAAGTTTCATTCTATTGAGATATAAAATCTTTATATTATTTTTTGAGTTATTGCTGTTTGATTTTACTGTCAGTGAAATAATACAAGCATAACAATGAAAATAAATTTCTGAAATCTTAATTATCTTCGTAAAAACAATATTATTTTGTTTTCCGAAATTAAATATTAAAATAAAAAGTGGTTTGATAAACAGAATTATTATTTTTTATTAAAAGAGTTTGCAATATTATGCTTGATATTACAAAATTAAATGATGACGTCATGTCAATTAATTGTAATAATTTAACTAAGAAATATACAAAATTTAGATGCTTACAACAACAATTCTAATAAAAATTTAATTAAAACTATAATATCTAAATTTATGAATTAAAATTTACCTTTATTATATTTATTTTATGTAAAAACAAGATCAAAACGGTGATAAAAGATAATAATTTATAACAATATATAAAAAGATACCCTCTTTTGTATCCATATTTTGTTATTCCAAACTTACTCTTAATTGTTATTTTAAAAATTAATTATTTTACAAAATAGTTTACTTTTAACCATTAGCCTAAAATTATTTTTTGTCTTCAACAGTTATTTTAAAAACTTCTCTTATGTACATATTTTATTTTTCTAATTTTACATTTAACAACTATTTTTAGAATTCATTACATATTCTTTATTGAACGAAATTGAACCGAACCAAATCAAATTGAACTGAACCGAACCGAATTGCATCAGACCGAACCGAACCAAATCGAACTGAACCATACAAAACCGAATTGAACTTAACCACACTAAAATGAACCGAATTAGACTAGACTGAACCGAACCAGACCAAACTGAATCGAACTGCACTGAACCGAACCGTACTTGACCGAACCGAACCAGACTAGATCGAACTTAACCGCACTAAATCAAACCGAACTACGCTAAACCAAACTGAACCACATTGAATCGAATCTAACCGCATTGAACCGAACCGCAATGAACCAAACCGGATCGAACCGAACCGAACTGAAAATAATCGAACTGAACCGAATTGAATTAAACTGAATGGAAAATAAATACTCTTTACTTTTGCTGAATTTTAAAACCCCTTCAAAGAAAGATGAGGAAATTTAAGGAGAAATTTTACACTTTCATAATTAATTAATATAGAGAAAGGATAGTCGTTTTGTAAACCGAACCGGACCGAACCGAATCGAACCGCACTGAACCGAATCGGACTGAACCAAATCGAACCAAACCGGACCGAACCAAACCGCACTGAACCAAACTGAATCGCACTGAACTGAACTGAATTGAACCGAATCGCAATGAAATGAACCGAAGTGGACCAGACCGAACCGAATAGAACTGCATTAACTTGAACCAAATCAGACCGAACCGTACTGGCCCAAACCACACTGAACCGAACCAAACCACACTGAACCGAATCAAACCGCAATGAACCGAATCGGACTAAAACTAATCGAACCGAACTAAACCGAATTAAATTGAACATAAATACTCTTTATTTTTGTTGAATTTTAAAACCCCTTCAAAAAAATAGGAGAAAATTTAAGGAAAAATTTTACACTTACATAATTAATTAATATAGAGCAAAAGGATAGTCGCTTTGTAATGTGCATAAAAAATATCACACCCAAAAGTTTTTTCAACACCAACACCACAATCGTGAGGTCCCTCTTAAACAATTGAAACATAATGTTTTTCCCCAAATTAAATATAGCAATTGTATAAATAGTAACATAAACAAGTTGTCTACTTTCAATAAAACAACATTCAAAGGACAAACTTAAAAATGTTTGTATTCACCTTTCACGAAAATAACTATTTCGTCAAAGAGGAGAACATAGAGTTCCGAAATTGGTAAAAGCTTAAATATTTAAGAAAAATATTATAAGACGATGAAAAAAATTATTATTTTTTCTTTCATATTTAATTTTTATTATAAATAGTTTAGTTTTTTTTTGTTACTTTAATATAATATAAATAATCATACTTAAGTTTAGTTAGACTAATTTTTTCATCAATAACAATATATACAAAGAGGATATCCCTCTTTTGTGTCCATATTTCGTTATTCCAATTTTACACTTAATTGTTATTTTAAAAACTAATTATTTTATAAATAGTTTACTTTCAACCATTAGCTTAAAAACCTCTTCTGTCTTCAACATTTTTTTAAAAAACTTCTTTTATGTACATATTTTATTTTTCTAATTTTATATTTAACAACTATTTTAAAAATTCACTATATATTATTTATTGAACAAAGTTGAACAGAACCAAATCAAATTGAACTAAACCGAACTAAATCGAATCAGACAGAACCGAACCGCATTGAACCAAATTGAACCGAACCACATTGAATTGAATCGAACCGCACTAAACCCAACCGAATCAGACTGGACCGAACCGAACCAAACCAAACCAAACAGAACCGAACCAAACCGCATTAAACCGAACCGAATTGAACCGAAATGCAACAAAGTGAACTAAACCAAACCGGACCAGACTGAACCAAACAGAACTGCATTGAACCGAACCAGACCAAACCGAACCGTACTTGCCGAACCGAACCGGATTGGACCAAACTAAACCACACTAAACCGAACCGAACCGAACCGCACTGAACCATACAAAACCGAACTGAACTGAACCACACTAAACCGAACCGAATTAGACTAGACTGAACCGAACCAGATCAGACTAAATCAAACTGCACTGAACCGAACCGTACTTGACTGAACCGAACCAGACTAGATCGAACTTAACCGCACTAAACCGAACCGAACTGTGCTAAACCAAACCGAACCACATTGAATCGAACCTAACCGCATTGAACCGAACCGAACCGCAATGAACCAAACCGGATTAAACCGAACCGAACTGAAAATAACTGAACTGAACCGAATTGAATTAAACTGAATGGAAAATAAATACTCTTTACTTTTGCTGAATTTAAAAACCCCTTCAAAAAAAGAGGAGGAAATTTAAGGAGAAATTTTACACTTTCATAATTAATTAATATAGAGAAAGGATAGTCGTTTTGTAAACCGAACCGAACCGAACCGGATCGAACCACACTGAACCGAATCGGACTGAACCAAATCGAACCAAACCGGACCAAACCGAACCGCACTGAACCAAACTGAATCGCACTGAACTGAATCGAATTGAACCGAATCGCAATAAAATGAACCGAAGTGGACCAGACCGAACCGAATAGAACTGCATTAACTTGAACCAAACCAGACCGAACTGTACTGGCCCGAACCACACTGAACCGAACCAAACCACACTGAACCGAACCAAACCGCAATGAACCGAATCGGACTAAAACTAATTGAACCGAACTAAACCGAATTGAATTGAACATAAATACTCTTTATTTTTGTTGAATTTTAAAACCCCTTCAAAAAAATAGGAGAAAATTTAAGGAAAAATTTTACACTTCTATAATTAATTAATATAGAGAAAAAGGATAGTTGCTTTGTAATGTGCATAAAAAATATCACACCCAAAAGTTTTTTCAACACCAACACCACAATCATGAGGTCCCTCTTAAACAATTGAAATATAATGTTTTTCCCCAAATTAAATATAGCAATTGTATAAATAGTAACATAAACAAGCTGTATACTTTCAATAAAAACAACATTCAAAGGACAAACTTAAAAATGTTTGTATTCACCTTTCACGAAAATAACTATTTCGTCAAAGAGGAGAACATAGAGTTCCGAAATTGGTAAAAGCTTAAATATTTAAGAAAAATATTATAAGATGATGAAAAAAATTATTATTTTTTCTTTCATATTTAATTTTTATTATAAATAGTTTAGTTTTTTTTTTGTTACTTTAATATAATACAAATAATCATACTTAAGTTTAGTTAGACTAATTTTTTCATCAATAACAATATATATAAAGAGGATATCCCTCTTTTGTGTCCATATTTCGTTATTCCAATTTTACACTTAATTGTTATTTTAAAAACTAATTATTTTATAAATACTTTACTTTCAACCATTAGCTTAAAAACCTCTTCTGTCTTCAACATTTTTTTAAAAAACTTCTTTTATGTACATATTTTATTTTTCTAATTTTACATTTAACAACTATTTTAAAAATTCACTATATATTATTTATTGAACAAAGTTGAACAGAACCATATCAAATTGAACTTAACCGAACTAAATCGAATCAGACAAAATCGAACCGCATTGAACCAAATCGAACTGAACCACATTGAATTGAATTGAACCGCACTAAACCGAACCGAAACCGAATAAGACTGGACCGAACCGAACCAAACCAAACCAAACAGAACCGAACCGAATTGAACCGAAATGCAACGAAGTGAACTAAACCAAACCGGACCAGACCGAACCAAACAGAACTGCATTGAACCGAACCAGACCAAACTGAACCGTACTTGCCGAACCGAACCGGGTTGGACCAAATTGAACCGCACTAAACCGAACTGAACCACACTGAACCGAACCGAACCGCACTGAACTAAACCGAACTGAACCGCAATGAACCGAACCAGACTAAAACTAATCAAACCGAACCAAATTGAACTGAATTGAACATAAATACTCTTTACTTTTGCAAAATTTAAAAACTCCTTCAAAAAAAGAGGAGAAAATTTAAGGAAAAATTTTACACTTTCATAATTAATTAATTAATATAGTGCAAAATGAGAGTAGCTTTGTAATGTGCGTAAAAAATGTCACACCTAAAAGTTTTTTCAATACCAACACCACAATCGTGAGGTCCCTCTTAAACAATTGAAACATAATGTTTTTTCCCAAATTAAATATAGCAAGTGTATAAACAGTAACATAAACATACTGTATACTTTCAATATAAACAACATTCAAACGATAAACTTAAAAACGTTTGTATTTGCCTTTACAAAAATAACTATTTTTGTCAAAGTGGAGAACATAGAGTTCCGAAATTGGTAAAAGCCTAAATATTTAAGAAAAATATAATAAGACGATGAATAAAAATTATTTTTTTTCTTTCATATTTAATTTTTATTATAAATAATTTAGTTTTTTTTGTTACTTTAATATAATACAGATAATCATAGTTAAGTTTAGTTAGACTAATTTTTTTCATCAATAACAATATATAAAGAGGATACCCTCTTTTGTGTCTATATTTCGTTATTCCAATTTTACCCTTAATTGTTATTATAAAAATTAATTATTTTATAAATAGTTTACTTTCAACCATTAGCCTCAAAACCTCTTTTGTCTTCAACAATTGTTTTAAAAACTTATTTTATGTACATATTTTATTTTTCTAATTTTACATTAACAACTATTTAAAAAATTCATTATATATTCTTTATTGAACAGAATTGAGTCGAACCAAATCAAATTGAACTGAATCGAACTAGATCAACCGAACTGAACTGAACAACACTAAACTGAACCGGACCGAACCAAACCAAACCAAACCGGATCGAACCGAACCGCATTGAACCGAACAAACCGAACTTAACCGCACTGAACCAGACCGAATCAAATTGAACCAAACTTAACTAAACTTAACCGAACCGAGTTGAAACGAATTGAACGAAACTGAACTGAAATACTCTTTCATTTTGCTGAATTTTAAAACACCTTCAAAAAAGGAGGAGGAAATTAAAGGAAAAATTTCACACTTTCATAATTAATTAATATAGAGCAAAAGGAGAGTCGCTTTTGTAGTGCGTAAAAAATGTCACACCCAAAAGTTTTTTCGCACCACAATCGTGAGGTCCCTCTTAAATAATTGAAACATAATGTTTTTCTCCAAATTAAATATAGCAAGTGTATAAACAGTAACATAAGCATATTGTATACTTTCAATATAAACAACATTCAAAGAATAAACTTAAAAATGTTTGTATTCACCTTTCACAAAAATAACTATTTTGTCAAAGTGAAGAACATAAAGTTCCGAAATTGGTAAAAGTCTAAATATTTAAGAAAAATATTATAAGACGAAGAAAAAAAAAAGTTGAAATGGAAGTAGTGAAGCAACGAGTATAAAAAAATGAGAAAAATGCAAAAGACATATAAGAGAATGATAAAATGTTAGTTAGAGTTAAGGTTCAAACAAAAACATACCAGTTGGGTGGGGTGTGAGGTGTTAGAATTGCAGCGAAGATGGTAAGGTGGGATGACGAGAGCAAGACGACATGACCTTATATAGTAGTGACGGGAATGTGAAGTTCACGATCATTGTCTCAATGGTGATGATTTAATTAAAAAATGGAGTATGTGCGGTGTTTAGGATAAGAGGCCATTGAATAAAAATGAGAAAATAAAATACATTATTCAGTTAGTGAGCAATTAACCGATAGAAGTTTAATTTTTTAAAAATAAACGATAAAACAATACTGTTTATTTTTATTTTTTACTTTAATATTTATTTATTTTATTTCACATATTTCCACGGTTCAAATTGATGTTGATTTAAAAGTATGAAAAAAAAATATTCAAACACATGCATCAATATTTTTTCTATTAAATTATAATTTTTGTAAATTAAAGTATGATTTGTGCCGTATATATTTAAGTCTGTCAAGAAAATAATTTATATACATTGAAAAAAAAATCTAAATGTTACATTATTTTAAGGAAACATTGTGTATACATAGAGAAATATAATTAGTTTTGACCGACTTTTATATTTACTTTTGTGTCCCATTTAATAGATAAAGAGTATTCGCTCTATTGTGTCTATTTTTTATTTTCTAATTTTATCCTTAATTATTGTTTAAAAAATTAATTATTTTATAATTGATTTATTTTTAACAGTAATTTCTTCTATTTTGACCGTTATTCAAAAACAATTTTTTTAACAATTATTTTATTTAATAATCATTTTAAATTTATTATATATTTTTTTGAAAGTAAATATTATTAATCTTAACTTAAATCCTTATAAAAATTAAAAAATATAAACACAAAAACACATTTTAACTCAAATTCTTATAAAATTTAAAAAATACCAACAACACAACACCACTATTTTCACTAATAATAATAATAATAATAATAATAATAATAAAAACAAAAATGTCACTTCACTCTACCACAAAGTCAAATCAATTTAAACAATATAAAAATTCTGGACACAATACAATCAAATTAAAAACCTTATTAAAAACACATAAATATAAGAAATAATTAAAATTTAATTGTCAGAATAATAATAATGATAAGCGTGTATTTTTCAGCTAATTTTCCTTGTGCTTGTGATTTTCCTTAGAAGACATCGGAAGGAGCGTGGACCTGATAAAAGAATTCATAGGTTTAGGAGAGAAGAGAATGAATGAAAAGTAAAAAGGGGAAAGTGGAAAACTATAGAAATCCGTGGAAAGAACAAAGAACACAAAAGGTTGGTTCAACTTAATTTCCCGAACAACACGCATTCATTCAATTGGGAGCTCTGTTTCATCATCATCTCAGTGCTTCTGATTCCGATTTCAACCACTCTCATGGGTATCTCATGGAGTGGCAGAAGAAGAAACAATTTCATCCAAAACACACCGCCTCCACTCCCACCTCCCCCTTACTATTACCCTCCCCAATCCAACCACCCTCCTCCGCCGCCACCGCAGGGCTACTTTCTCCCTTCCACAACCTCTTACTCCCCGCACAACAACAACTATGCTGCTGCCCCTCCCTTGCCTCCACCGCCACAGCCGCCACCGCCGCCGCAGACCCATTCCATCTCCTTCTATTACCCCAACCAGAATGCCTATCCCAACTACGCCAATTCCGCGCCCAATCGCCTTCACTACCAACCTTTCTACCACCCTCAGCCTAGCATGTTGCCCGCCGCCACTCGCGCCTCTGCCTCCACTCCTCCGCCCTATGTCGATCACCAGGCCGCGAAGAAGATAAGAAACTATGTTAACGTCCACAAAGACACCCTGCGCCTCGAGGTTGACCAGGAAAACCCCGATCACCATCTCATTTCCTTCGTTTTCGATGCTGTCTACGATGGCAGGTAAGGCTTTTCACTCATCTTTCCGAACTCTTTGAAAATTGGATTTGTTTCATCGTTAATTAAGTTTTGCTGCGCTGTGTTATGAGGATCAATTTACTTACAATTCATGTATGAGTTGAGATTGCACGCTAACTTCAGGAGGATACTGATTGAATACCTACTATAGTGGTACCGTGTCTTTATTTATTTTTTAAAATCAGAATACAAATTGTAAGTAATTATCGTGAAATAAGATGAAACAAACTTGTAAGATTCCTATCATCAGGAGTGGCGATCTTGTGGTGTCCGGGTGTGATGATAGAGGAGCAGTAGATTAGTGGAGAGTTTGTCTTTCACAGCAAATTGTGACCAAGCCCAATGGTGGCCCATTTCGTGGTTCTAGTGCCTGATGATGTCTCACTATCCTTGAGAAACCCCGCAACTTACCTTTTGTTTGACTAGGCCTCACAAGTTGTGGCCAACTATCCTTAATTAAGTCGTTTATTCTATGCCTTTTAGTGAGGCTGTGCTCAGATTTAACTCTAGTCTTAATGCCTTGAGATATAGGTAGGAGTTCCTTGTTACTGTCCATAACGTGCCAAAAATATGTTGGACGAATTTTTAACATGAATGAAGTTTGCAACAGTTTCAATGTGGTTTTTTAAGCAAGAACTCCAATTGGTGTTCCAGGTTGAGTAATTTCAAAATTTTGAATCACATTGGAAGACTTAGAGAGTAACCAATTGGTTGGAAATTTTACGTGGACAACAGCTTTTCCTTCCTGCATTTGCATTATAAACATGTTCATGGGTTAAATTTATGATTTCTTTTTTACTTTGAGTGTCTAATTATTTGAAATGAATTTTGTAAGATGCGAAGATTTAAAGATTGAGTGAATTGTGAATATTTTATGAAATATCTTAACTTTTCTAATTCTCTGCTTCTTATTGTTGTGATTGGTAGCATTACTGTCTCCTACTTTGCCAAAGAAGAAGAAAAATGTAGGTTTGTTCCATTATTTCCTGATGCATTTCAGCCAGTCACAATACCCTTTCAGAAAGGAGTTGGCCAGACGTTTAATCAGCCTTCAGGAACAGGAATTGACCTAGGCTTCTTTGAATTGGATGATCTTTCAAAGCCCTCACCTGGAGAAGATGTCTTTCCTCTAGTAATATGTGCCGAAACAAGTTTGAAAACATCCTCGGAAGATGAAACACCGGGTGATTCTGTGCTAGATGCATCACCTCACATGCAAATAACTCAAGGTGTCTTGGAGAAAAGTAATGGTGCTGGTCCTTTCCAGATAAAAGTAGTTAGGCAGATTTTGTGGATTGATGGTGTTAGATATGAGTTGAGAGAGTTATATGGAATAGCAAGCTCATCTGCAGCTGATTTTGACGACAATGATCCCGGGAAGGAGTGTGTCGTATGCATGACTGAACCAAAGGATACAGCTGTCTTACCTTGTCGACATATGGTAAGATTTCATTTCAAATGTGCCTATATATTGGTTCGTGCGAATAATAGAAGTTATGGATCAAACTGATACGTAGTCCTGTATAATAGCATAATTTGTATTTGCGTGAGATCGCTTGTGGAAGTTAAGATATCATGGGGATTATTTAGACATGGTTCATTCGGATTCGTAGGCCTGGAAGCATAGCTAGTATTGCATGAGATTCTCCTACCTTCATATGTTTTTCTTTTCAAGGCCGTGAGATGTCATGTGATATATCATGCATATAGTCTAAAATCGTAGATCAAATATCGGCACTTACACATACTGTGGGTGAAATGACTATAGAGTGTTTTGTTTCTTCCTGACTAATAGCAATAAATGTAATTTCTTGGTGGTAAAATCCTTCCTGTTAGTAGCAACAGAAGATCGTTTTAGTGTACTTTATTTTTCATAATAACTTAGTTTTTGGACTACTTTTACTAACTGATGAGCGTTTTTCAATTGTCAAACCCTGTTTTTTCTTAATCAGCGTCGCATGATATCATTAGAGTTTAGAAACATATCGTTACAACTCACTAGTTGTGAATTTAAATATATATTTATATTCTAATTTAACATTTTTCTGCCCAGCCAAATTAAGGTTTATTAAACAAGGGTTGCCCCAGCCTTTCTTCAGGATTAACATCAACATAATTTTTTCACCCATGCTTGCATTACTTGTCAGAATGTATATTTTCGTATTGATCATTCTCAATGACTTCTGTTGTGTTTTTCCAGTGTTTGTGCGGTGACTGTGCAAAAGCTTTGCGACTTCAATACAATAAATGCCCTATATGCCGTCAGTCTATCGAGGAACTCATAGAGATCAAAGTAAACAATGACAATCAATGAGATTTTTCTTCTGATGCCAAGTTGCAGGGTATTATCAATAAATTGCTTTAAGAAATTCCCCCTGTTTTTCAAGTTTGCAGTAAGGTAGTATATAGCAATTTCTTTCTTCTTTTTGTAAATTTAGTCAATAATCTGTTTATAGTTTTTGTGATGTGTTCATGGGAAAATTAGATCTTTCGTGATTGAAGGCTTCGTCCCGTGTCATCTATATTGTACAGGCAATCATTTTTCTGTAGTTTGTCATTGATGATGTTTATTGTCTTGAGTTATTCATGAATAAGGGAGAAATGAGATAATACCTTGGTCCATAAACGAATCTTTGAAAGTTATTACATATTTAAACTTGTATAGTGGATGCTTGAAACATATTACCGCTGTGATTTATGTGATGTCCCATATTTTGTTTTAATGGGGGCTAGAAGAGACTGGGTGTTGAGTGTTAAGTAGAATAAGATGGTTTTCAAATAATCTAACAGAATAGAAAACCTAAATAGGATCTAGAAATCAGTGGTTCTCTCAAATGATAGATGAAGAATATATGTACCTTCATAGTGAGCCTACTTTTAGGGTTTATTTTTTTCTTAAGAAAAGAAGAAAGATAATAATTACCATTAGAAATTGTTTATATTTAAAACGACAGTTTTTTTGTGGATATTTTTTTTTTTAAATATGTTTATGTTATAATGAAGATCTTCTTTCATTAACCCTTTAAAACTTTTAATCCTATCAAATAACAATTATCTTTAGAAAGGGTTCTATTTTAATTGATTTATAATTTAATTTTTAACTATTTATTTGTCAATATTTTGATAATGTCAGATGTCTCTTGAGAGGCTAAAACTTAAATGTTCATCCTTATTAACCTATGGTATATTGTGTTTGGATTTATGTTTGAAAGTTGCTAAATGGACTTTAAAACATCCTGATGCATGAAAGAGAGAAGTGTTTTTTTTTAGTATTGAATTATTGATGATATCATTTTCATTTTATTTTCGTAAAACAAGTTAATAAACATTACCAAGTGCTTACATGCGTACAAGGATGATACATATGTTTTCACTTTAAAAATAAAAATGATTATAGTGAAACTTATATTGGTTCCGTTAGAGTTTTAAAAGAAATAACTAACAAAAATTGGAAGTAATTATAACACAATCATAATGCACATTGATCCCGTTGGGCAACTTAACAAATTAGACATATTTATGGACATGTAATTTTATGCTCATATAATTAACTTTCCACTATATTGTCTAACAAACGAAGATAAGATGATGTTTAACCAAGGCAATATTTCGTAAATCTTTTTCTTGACTCGAGTATTCTACCAAACTAATGTTGACAACAACTATCAACAATTAATATTAAGTAAGCTTAAACGTTGCATCGACTTACTCTTAAAGATGGAAAATTAGGTAAAATCATTATCTTATCATCAATTTGAAGAAACAGGTTGATATTTTCAACCCTTTTAATATATTAACTCTTTATGTTAAAAGTTGAAAATGTAAGTTGAACTTGGGCCATCCCTTCCCAAGTTGGGCCAGTGAACATTCTGTGAGTATTTTTGTCTTCGTTTTATTGCTCGTTCTTGGGCTTGTTCATTAAGTTTGTAATATTTCGGGCTCTAGGCCCGAGGGTGTTTGCAATACAAGTTACTATATAAAAAAAAACATGGAGATTTTACAAGGTGAAACTGGACTCTATCCAAAAGAGACACATATATTTAAAATATGACTTTTGAATGTAAAGACTTTCATACTGTAAACTAACTCAAAATTATTAAAGTATGAGTTCTGAAAATTATTATTATAAAAACTAACATATTATTATATAAATGATAATGTGTAATTAAACAGGAGCGTGAGTGTCATAATTGTTTAGTAAATGACCTATCAAGCAATTTCCCACTCAACCTTAAGTTAGTTTATAAGACACTACATATCTGTCTCCAATTATTAAATTATTGCAGAGTTCACATGTTTTAGTTATGATTAATGATATCGCCTCTGTTATTCACACAGTATCATTCATCATGAAGTAAACTTCACACTCTTGGTAGATGTGAACAACTTGAGAATAAGAAACAAAACACACATAATGTGAGGGCGTATCCAGTGGAAAAATATACACACACATGCTTTGGGAATACGAAATACGAAGTACAATAGAAGCAATTAGTTCTTACTAAGTTGTTAAAAAAAAACTTGACATGATTGTGTTTTGGTATAGCAAAAGAGAAAAAAAGTTGAAAACCAAGAATGAGGGCAAGGTATACGAAAACATCAAAAAGTTCATCCGAGTTCTCTACAATTTTGATGACAGTGACTTAAAAAAGACAAAGAAGGTAAAAAGGTAAGAGAGAAAGTGAGAAATTAAATGCGTGGTAAAGAAAAAAAGGAGGTGATTAGTGAGTTTAGGAAATGGTTATTGTTTATACAAAATAATAATGGTAGGTAATAGTTAAAGCGTTCCAATTTCCGGTGTAAGTAAATAAGAAAAAAAATATAGCAGAATGAATAGAAGAAAAGAATCGGGAATAGTAGAAGAATGAAAAGTTTTCCGTTGTGGTAAAAGGTTGTGTACACCTGCAGTGCATTATTAATTTCCCATAGCATGCTAAAATGTAGTGCGATAAAGAACAGAGCATGTGTGAGGTGCAACTGCAAGTGTACTGTTGTAGGTGAGGGTCAATAAATACTCTCAAATCTTAATGTGTAAAATCTTATTCTCACTCATCAATCACTATCCAAATTAAGAGCATGTGGTTGCTTATGCCAAGTCTTGGACGTAAATAGCAATGCCCTTGCATGGCTGCCCAACTCATTCCCCAATCCAACCTTAGAGACAAAATCTGTAAAATCATAACCCTAAATATGGATCCACCTATTCATCTCAAATTAACAATTACCCACCACTCCTTCCACTTAAGTCCATCCTATCATACCTCTCTCTCTGCCTGTCACCATCACAGAACCACCATTCATTTTTTTCATTTTCTACATTTCCTCCTATTTCTTTACTCCACTTTCCATCACACACAACAAACAACTCTTCCCATCTTTTATCTCTTCAAATTAACCTTACAACTACACACTTTATCTTTATCTTGCAGGTGATATCAATTGTTGTGTGACGGATATCAAACAAAATCACAGTAAAATTGTGATATTTGGAATGTTATGCTTTTACATAATAAAGGTTACATGCTGACTAATAGCTATAATTTTTAGTCTAATGATAAATACCGAATCGTAACACTTTGATTGTACCTACTTTGATTTCAATTCCAACCTAATGAGAACATTATTGACTTTTATCGAAGCATGCACTAATTAGTTATTGTTTCTTGTGATCCTTACAGGACAAATGCTCTTTGGCAGTAAAGTGACATGTCAAAAGAAATAACGGTTAAAATCAGAGGAACATGTTCATAAGGGTGATCACATTTTTAGGTTTTGAAGAAGGGCAAACAGCAAGAATGATTTTGCCTGAAAAAAATAAATGAAGTGCAGAAATGGAAGAAAAAAACAAGAAACCTGGTTCAATGTGGTTTATCAGTATCCAAAGGGTTGGCTGGTTTGTTTTGGTATGATTAGGAGTTTATAGCCATTTTCCATCGGGTAGGCCCATTTTTAGAGTACTATAGTTACCACTCTAGCTATGTATGTCCAAGTAAAAGGTAAAACTCTCTCGATAAATTATCTGTTAAAGGATGAATTTGTGTTGAATTTTTTCAGAAGATTATACGTTGAAAATTGTGTTTCTGGTTTTATTCATAGAAATAAATAGATGAGTCCATGTTAAAATCTGTGTACATTTTAGGAGAAATTGACACATTTTGGTATGACATGATCATGTGCAAATTATCCATTCCCAGTTCTGTGCTTGCTTTTTCTTCTTTTCACTTAAGTGTTGTTAAAGTAAGGTATGCATTATTTAATCAGAAGAGTTCCACTATTGGTTTCAAACACCACATATATAGATACTTGCCTTTTTAAGGCACATAAAAATGCACCAAAGACCATTCAGTTTTCATTTCACATTGGCACCAAACACTTAAACAAGAACACCCCAAACTTCTGCCACTCCAACTGAATTTCCCAGAAAACAGCTTTTAAACTTTGTTTTAACAAATAATCAACCATCTATCATATGTGATTAACTTCTCTCCAGACCAAAGGTTAAACATTGAATACACAAATGTTCATAATACTACAAATGAAAAAGAAAAAAAAAAATTCTTCTTTTGAACTAATTCTTGTGAATATGTTAAACTTCATATCTAAACGTATTTTATAGGGGCTTATCCAGATTTAAATCAAGACACATTTTAGTGGAAAATAATGTTGAGAAGGAGGATCCTTTTATATAAAAAGGTATAAAACTCCAAATGAAATATATATTATATCAAAAAATGTACATAATAAATTCTTTAATAATAAAAAATGATTAATGATATAAAAATTATTAAGTAAACCTTATAAAAATTTAATTTAATTTCTTAATTTTAATTAACTCAATTTTTATATATTATTTAAAATAATTATATACGATATATTTTGTTATAAATATATATAAATAACTTAAATACATTTTTATTATACAATTAATTAAAAATTATATTTAATTTTATAAAATAAAATACTTATATTAAATTTAATTATAATTTTATAATTTAAATCAATTTCATAAATATATTATAATTTTTAAAGTTTCGTGGTCCGTGAATTGCACGGTAGAAATACTACTATATTGTTAAAGCACTGGAGTTTTACTTTCATATCTAGTTTATAGGAACTAGTAAAAACAGCTTATAAGTTACTCCAATTACTTATTAACTTATTAAAACATTATTTATATTAAGTAATTCACTCAAATTTTTCTTTTTTAAATTCAAATACGTTTTTTAAGATTAGAAAAAACTATCTCCCTTTTATGTCACATTTTAAAGAGTTACAACGTAATTTTTAATTTTTTATTTACAAGTTACAACGTAATTAATTTGGTAAAGAAGACATAAACCAACTTTGTCTTACCGAGAAGATGTGCAAATAAAAGCAGAAATATATATATATATATATATATATATATATATATATATATATATATATATATATATATATATATATTTATATTTATATTTATATTGTTATTGTTATCCAGATTCTGATGCTGTGATGATATTACAGATAATTTTGTTAATATGAAAAATGACATATTCTATTAATATTTTAAACCTTAGTACGATGTATCATATTATATTATAGTAAATTTATAACTGTTTTTACTAGTACTTTTATTTTGTTAGATAACAAATAGATTTAATTGCATTTTTTTTCCATGTAAAAATTTAATTTTGACCTCACACGTTATACATTTTTACTGTTTTATGTCCAAAATGACATTATGAATTCAAACTCTTCATACTTTAGGTAAAAAAAGTACTTGTCGTTATCACTTGTCCAAAATATTATTGGTAAGTTTTTTCACTCTGAAATTTTGATTTATCTGCTAACATATAGGTGCTACAGGATTTTGGATTTTACACAGGTCAGCTATCTATAAATACATAATGAAATTTATTAAATAAATAAATAGAGATGTTAAAAGAAGTGTAAATAGTTAAAATATATCATATAATTTGTTTAATTTAATGTAGTTAAGATTTATGTAATATATCATTCAAACAAAAATCATAAAAGAATATATAGCCGGGACTTGTATAAAGAAAGAATCAGGATCTAAATGAACTTGTATAAAGAAAGAATATTGAATAAGTTAAATTAATAAAATATTATTTGACAATTTTCTTTTTTACGAATGAAGAAAAAAAACTTAGAACCAAAGAGAATAGTAAAGAGTATAGGTAAAAAATTCCATTAAATTCATAACAAATTCAAATAACACCCATAAGAACAACTATATCTTTATCATTTCTAATATTAGTTTCTTATTCATGACTAATGGATATTTCACACTAATAACATCATTAAAAAAATATAATCATAAAAATCAAATAATAACAAAAATTAATTTTGTAACATAATAAATATATTACAAATGTAACTAAACCTAATACATTAATCATCCTTTATTGTTTTCCCATTGAAAAATATATATATTATTTCGTTTAATCATAGCTCTTAGGAAAAATGAACCTTTTACTAAAATTGCTTATTATTGTACAGCACCAAATTAAAGTTTATATGTTATATTCTTTTTCTATTGCTAATTAAAATAAATAACTTATATAATTAACATTTTTATTCTCTTATTATTTCATTTCTATTTTCATTGTTATAATAAACATATTTAAAATAGGATATACTTAGAATTTCTTCAAACAAGTTATATTATAATTTTTCATCATAAAAATTATGATAATGAAGAAAAATAAATTATCAGTTTAATAACGTGAAAGAGTGAGGTATAACAATAACAGTAATAATAATAAAATTACATTATTAGAGTGGTAATGATAAAAAATAAATCAATTGTATCAAACACTTTTATTACTTTATATATAATTAAAAAGGTTTTAAACAGGCGGAAATTGAACACAAATTTTGGAATGACGACATAATTTTTTATCATTTCAGTAATACAATAAAAATAATATATATTTTAATATAATTATAATTCTAACAAAATTATCTAATACATAAATTATTCTTTTTTTTCTCTCACATTATTTGAATTTATTAATAATTAAATAAAAATTAAAAATTAAATATTTTTTTTTAAGATAAATAATCATACTATATGTATGAAATTATTTTCCGTTTCATTTTGAAGTTTTATTTTCAAAAATTATTATAAAAAAAATATTTCAACTTAAATAAAATGTATTTTCTACTATTGACAAAAATCAACATAATTCAATAGGATATTCATCAAATTTATATGATGAAGATCATCAACGATGAAAAAGTCAAGTTGAATTTTTAAATTATTTTTCTCACACAAGTAAGTAAAAAAAATCATTATAAATATTTTCACTTTTCTTCATATTTTAAATTTAATAGTTATTTGAGTTTTATTTCTAAAAAAAATATTTTTTTAATACTCATATTTTAAAACAGTAAAAATATATTATTATATATTAATAAGTAATGTATATTATAATAATAAAAATATATTATAATATATTAAAATAATAAAAATATATTATAATATGTTAAAATAATAAAAAAAATTATTATATATATATATATATATATATTATATATATAAGAAAAATATAAATAAAAATAAAAATTATGAAAACTTTTGAGGGTTGGGGGCCATGGCCCCAGGGCCATTGGTTTTAAAAAGATTTTCATGAAGGATTTGTAAAAAATAATTAAAAGTAAATGGGATAATGAAACACTTTATTTTATATATTAGTTGACTTTATACTAGCTAAGTGTATCTACAAATTCTAAAGTATTCTACTAGTCAATAAATGACTATAAGTATTTTCATCACTATTTTAATTTATTTCTAATTTACAACGTGTATATAAAGTCACTCTTAATTATATACTCAAATTTTTAACTTAAAGTTTCGTAGTTTTCATATTATTTGTCTAGATTTTCATAGTTATTTGACAAATCAATATCCCTTTAAAGATTTTCCATGAAAATATAGCTGTTTTTCAAATATTTGATTTGTTCTGTTGGTTGAAATTGTCCAAGGATTGATTGAAGGATGTATTTGTCATAAGATAAATTTTTGTAATCTAAGTGGTGTTTTTATTGATAGTTAGAATATTTTTTTACCTTCCACAAATATACTGACAATTATAATAACAAACAAGTGTTGTATCCCTAATTACTCATGTAAAACTTCAAGTAACTTAAATTTGTTATGACTTATTATAAAAATAATATTGAAAATGTTGTTGTTAATAATTTAAATAAAGTAAAACAAGATTATATGAATGTGTATTTAGATTGAATTTTCCTTATCTTCTTCAATTGTATTACTATTGATTCAATATATATCAATGCAGGTATTTAGTGTCATTAAAAGTTCTTAGTTAATTATATATAAATAAAACAATATCAGTATAGAGGATTAGAGTATATTACATCCAACATCAATACAAGAGAGTATTTCTTTATTATGTTTGACTTATTTATATCTCTACGAGATAAATAACATTATTTTATAATACATATATTTTTATCTAATAATTTAGTGTTGAATTGAAAATTATTTATATTATATATTTTTATATTAATTAACATGAATTTATACGTACTTCCCACTTACCATTCATATGTAATATCCCCTTCAGAATATAGTTTGATTGTCCACTTCTTCCTTCATAAAAAAGAAGAAAACTTAAAACAAACAATAGAATTTATAGATGAAAAATTGATTCCGATTTGATTATTGGTAGTAGAGTAATTAGTATAAATTACATTAGTACAATATAATTGATCCTCTCCGAAACATAAGTTACACCTAATAATGCACCGAATGCCTTTATAATAGGTCAGAGTTATTTAAATTTGTTTTTATAAACAAATTAGATATTTGACTGACCAATTATGCACATTAGACATCATCAATGTCTGTGGGTATATTGCTTTTGCATTGAAGAAGTTACAGTTTAGAATTTATTTTTATATAAGGTTATAATTTATAATATCATGGGTATTACTCAATGTTTGAATACTAAATCTATCTTAATCTTACAATGTGATTTGGGTTAACTGTTGAGTTGAATTTGGATATATCATTACTTCAGGCAAAGGAGAAATAGACAACATAAAATAAAATTTGTATTCCTAGTTTTTAGATCGCTGGAATCTGATAAATTTATTGGTGTGTGATGATGAACGTGTGAATCAGGAGTGCCATTTTTTAGTGTAAGTCCACTTGAGAGGTACTGTACTGATGCAAATGTGCCAAAAGCGAGTTCCGAAAAGGAAATTGACAACTTAGCCCTTGCCTATAATAAATGTCACTTTATTATATCACCCAATTTTTTCAAGATAAATTCTGACCTACTTCATTCATGTCTCTTGTAACTTATTATCAAAAGATTTAAATAAATAAATAATTAATAGCATTGAAGATGTTGCACAAGTATTTTATGTTTAACAATCCATACACTTCAATTAAATACTTACCTCACTTCCAAAGAATTACATCCACACATCACATCAACACATTCTAACGGGTAAAAATAATCAATCACTTCCTGAGTTGTTATTAACTTAGTTCTTTAAAAAACAGGAAAAATCTTAATTAGTTTTCAGTCTAATATTTAATGCTATTAACTATTTAATTATTAAAAGTTAAATTTAATAGCCCATTTAATATAATATAATTGTCTTTTATTTATCTAAAGATTAAAGTAGAAGCGTTTGTGAGTTGTTATTAATTTAGTCATCTATGAAGAGGAAAAATCTTAATTAGTTTTCAATGGAATATTAAATGCTGTTAAATATTTAATTATTAGAATTTAAATTTAATAGACAATATAAAATATCAAACGCGTTTTTATACATGCACATCCATGCGAAGAGTAATAATATCGAAGAATAAAAGAAAGATTAAAAAGAAAACATAAAGAAACCTTCTTCTTTCTTCCACACGTCCTTTGGAGAAACAGACACAGGCAATGCTATTTAATGATGTTAAAGCATAACTTTGCTGAGTTTTTGTTTAACTCAGAAAAAAGAGAAGGGTGTGTGTTTGGTTCCAATCGCTCTAGAGGATAAGTCTAAGATTGGATGAGCCTCTCTAGCTTATTGTCTGTTTTTTTCCTGGCTCAGTTTCTCAGATCTATTACCACCCCTTTCTGCATTTCCCCTATCTCTTTCAAATCACAATCCTTTTTCTCCATTGCCTGGTAAGACATGAGTAAAGAGGAGATTTTGAAGATACAGGTGCGCTTTTTGCGTCTCTTTCATCAATCAAGTCCTCACCTTTCTCATTTTCATCTGTTTATTTTCAAGCTTTTAGTTGCTGTGCTGTGTTTGCTTTTCTTTTTCATTTTTTATCTTGAGAGAGTCATTTTTTTATGAAGTGTCTGGTTTTCTTTTGCTTTTACTTCCTCATTTTAATAATTCCTCTTATTTACAACCAAATTTCTCTTTATTCTGTGTTGGCTCTTGGGGTTTGCTTGAACATGCAGAAATGTGTTCTTAGAGTGAACATTCACTGTGACGGGTGCAAGAGCAAAGTCAAGAAAATCTTGCAGAAGATTGATGGTATGTATGCATCTATCTCACTCTGTTAGAAAAGGAAAGAGAAGAAAAAGACCAATTTATGTTTCATTCTTGAAGGTTTTATTTTTATTCTGTAACTCGGAGGAAAAAAACAAAATCTCATATCACTACCCATATCTTGAATAAATAGTGTGCCTGGATATTTATTGAGTCTATTTCACAGGGGTGTTTACCACCGAGATAGATGCAGAACAAGGGAAGGTGACGGTTTCAGGGTTTGTGGACCCCAATGTTCTCATCAAGAAGCTTGCAAAGTCAGGGAAACATGCAGAACTCTGGGGTGCCCCTTCCAAAGGAAACAACAATAGTAGCAACAACAACCCGAACAACATCGCCAACCAGATGAAGAACATGCAAATTGACAATGGTAAAGGTGGGGGAAACAACAAGGGTCAGGGTCAGAAGGGTGGTGGGAATAACCAGCCAAAGGGTAATAATCAACAAGGGCAGAACCCCCAACAGCAGAACCCTCAACAGCAGCAACTTCAGCAGATGAAAGGGTTCCAAGATCTGAAGCTGCCTCAATTCAAGGACATGAAAATGCCCAACCAGAACCCCAACCCCGTCAAAGGAGTGAAGTTCAGTTTGCCTGAGGAAGATGATTTGTCTGATGATGAATTTGATGACGAGTTTGATGATGAGTTGGATGATGAGTTGTATGAAGATGAGATGGATGACCCTCAGCATCCTCTGAATAAGATGATGATGATGAAGCCCCCTATGGGTAAGCCCCCCATGGGTAATGCCCCTATGTCTAATGGGGCTCAGATGATGTTGAATAACATGATGAATGCTCAGAAAGGTGGCAACGGTGGTGGAGGTGGAGGTAACGGGAAGAAAGGAGGTGGAGGTGGAGGAGGACCTGTGCCTGTGCAAGTGCATAACATGGGCGGTGGAGGTAATGGAGGAAAGAAAGGTGGTGGGGGTGGTGGGGGCGGAGGTGGTGGAGGTGGTGGTGGCAATAATCATAATCAAGGTGGAGGTAACAAAAACAATGGTGGGAAAAATGGAGGTGGAATGGCAGATAGTAAGAATGGAAACAACAAGAATAATGGTGGTGGCGGTGGTGTTCCTCCAAATAGCAATGGGAATGGAGGAAAGAAGGGTAATAATGGAATGGGTGAAGGTGTTCAAGCTATGAACATGTTTCCAAACATGGGTGGTCATACTCCTAGTATGGTTGGAGCTAATGTGGGTCCTATGGGTAACATGAGCATTCCCATGGGCAACATGCCAATGTCCCAGATGGGTAACATCCCAGCAGTTCAAGGCCTTCCAGCTGCAGCACCCATGAACGCCGGTGGTGGTGGCGGCGGCAGTGGAGGATACTTCCAAGGTGGTGGTGGCGGCGGTGGCGGCGGTGGTCCAGATATGATGGGTGGCAATCCTTACCAACAACAGCAATACATGGCTGCAATGATGAACCAACAAAGGGCAATGGGGAATGATAGATTTCAACCAATGATGTATGCTAGGCCTCCTATGGCAGTGAATTACATGTACCCTCCTCCTTATAGCTACCCTCCTCCTCCTCCTCACGAGCCATATTCCAACTTCTTCAGTGATGAGAATACTTCCAGCTGCAGTGTTATGTGAAGAGTAATGGGTGGTGGTGATGATGCTGATGCTGATAAGAGGGTTGTCTGGTTATGGATGCAAAGTCCTTTCTAATCTGATGATGCAATATTATACAATGGAAATCAGTTTCAATTTTAGTTTGGTGTTTCTTCAATTTTCTTCTTTATCCCTTTTCTCCAAGTTAAACTAGAGCTTTTGGTTACCATAAGGGAGTAATTTATAGATTTTATAATATTTTATGATAGTGAGAACTATGAGATCATCATGTAACTCAGGATATGGTGATGATGGACCTCCGCCATGTGAGATGTTTATGTGTGTTTATATGTTGCCAACAGGAATAAATTTCAGAAGAAAAACAAAAAAAAAAAGAAGAAAAAGAAATAGAATGGGTTAAACAAAAAAATGCATCTCTCTTCAGTCCTTTCTCCGTCAAAAGACTTAATTTATTTTCACAATGATGTTATTATTTTTTATAATCTGTTCTGGCACGCACAGTAACATGATGTCCATTAAAGAATGGTTTGTGTTGCTTTTGGACATTATAGTATTTGACAGTGTCCCTGGTTTCAATGTGAGGGAAATCATGAATGTTTGCGTGGTGGGGTGCACACTGAAGTTGGCATATTGAGGGATGGACCCAGCTAGCCAGCATCAACGAAGAACAGTGGTTTTATATAGACTCTTGTGATAAGGGTTGGGTGGGGCACCATTCATCATCAGCATCACTATATTGAGTGAATTTATTTATTGCTAAAATACTGTTTATTTATTTATTATTATTATTTAGTCACCGCACCCACAAACCAATGTTTTGTTTTGCAGCACTTAATTGGTACCGGTACTGTCCATAAAGATTCCTCATAGAATTACTACTTGACAATGTTATTAAATCATAAAGAAAATGATAGGTAATTTTATTTTTCATAAGAGGTGCAGTGCAGTAGGGCAGGGTTGAAGGGAAAAGAGGTACAGAGTTACATAAACCCAACAACGAATTGCCTGTCTTCTTCGTTTCTGTTCATTTTCTCTTTCTCACTCATAACAATCACTCTGACACAACGGTACTCATCCTGCAAAAATATTCAAACTCTTTCTTTACCTAAATAAATCTTAATCAATCTCATTATATTATCATTCATTCACAAATTTTACAACCTTATCCTTCTTATTTCGTATTCCGCTCATTCAAACTCCACCTATATGCTAAAACTAAAACTGTCTTTATACCTTTATGTTCATTGTTCTACATTCCTTGTATAAATGTTTTATTTTTTTTAAACATTTTAAAGATCAAGATTTGTATATTTGTATTTAACTTTTATTAGATAATCTGTACTTCTTTTCTTTTGGATCTATTCTTTACTTATTTATAAGACTCAAATTATTAGACTTTATTATAATCATTTTCTTTCATAATCAGATCAATATAATGTTAACATATTGTAAATGGTGAATTATACATGTAAATATAGCTGTATATAATTAACCATGACAATTGATATTTTAGTTTGAAACTGTACTTTCACTAAAATTATGATGAATAGATATTTTTAGATATATCAGTTTTAGTTATAATACATAATTTAACATGTGTCTAAAGCTATTTTTATTTGTTTAATAATTTATCATAAACGTATTAAAACAAAGAATGAACATTGATTAAGAATTGATTAGGAAGATCATGTGTACATGTAGAATAAAAAAGAAGAATAAGTATTTTGGTTGACAATGTTATAATTAGTTGTGGGAATAGTAGTCTAAGGCCACGTTTAATCTTCTAAAATTAATATTAAGATTGCACAGGCTTAATTAAAGATAGATTAAGTGAAAATTATAAATCCAAAGAACAAGACAAATGGAAATAAATATTCTAATTTTTTTCTTATTTAATAGTGTCAGACTAAAAAAATTCTAGCATATATAAAATGTCCAAACAAAGTTATTATTATTTATTGTTAGTCTTATCTTTATTATTATGATTTCTATCCTTCAATCAAGATTACAAATTAGTTAGAAGTACAAGATAAAGTTTGAATAATTAATTATTAAAATACAATTTATAAATAATAAATAATAAAGTCTATTATTAGGTGACATTTATTTAAAAAAATTATAATTTCTTTAAAAAAAATTCTGTGAGTTTTCTCTATACAAGTTTGATTTTTAAAAGTTTTTCTATATACAAGTTTTGTATCCATTACAATAATATTTGAAAACTAATACATTGTTTATTTATATTGAAATAATTAAACTTAAAATGCACATTGTAATTAATAAAACTAAAAGTGGTACATTTCCTTCTGAGTAATAAATAATGTGTACAGAAAAGAGGAGAAATAAAGTTGTTTAGAAAGTTTTTATTTAATTTTCTTATTGTTGTTGGTTGTTCTTGATTAAGCTGAGAAAATAGTTTGTTTTGAAGATGTAGGCTTTTGTATGGTGGTTCAAAACCAAATTTAGGCATCAAATTGAGGAGAAAAGGCAAAAGAGCTAGGTGTATGTCTACGTACGCGTGAGACAATCAAGTTAATCATGGAAGATGCAGCAGGTCTTCATGTTTTGTGCAGTGATGCACTTTTTCTTACTTTTAGTGGGTCCTCCCTTTTGACCATACACAAACCCTACCCTTTCACATGGACCCCTTCTTTTCTCAACTTACCCTTGCTATTTCAATTCAAAGGACCAACTTGTTTCTTCTACTCTCACTCATTCATCTTTACTTTCTATTCTAATTTTTAATAAAATACTTCAACACTAGTAAAAACAAAAATAAAATTTCTATCTTTTAATTATGGAGTCAAATTTTAAGATGAAACTTTTAATAAATATGAAGTATAATAATTAAGATATTAAAGTAATCAATCACACTTAACACTATTAGAATTGTCAATTGTCAAATCTTTGTCATTAAAATATTGTGTATAATTAATTAATATAAGTGTCATACATAGACATAGCTTAGCTCTTTGAGATTTTTAGAGAGCAAAAGCTACCAATGCCATTCAATGGCGCCACCTGATGTATTTCCGCTGTTAAGTATTATTATTTTAGTCATTAGGTAATGATTATTAGTTTATTCAATTCCAGTAATTATTTGATTAGATGTTTGGATTACTTCGTTGCAAAGTTTCCTTCCAATCAAATCTAATACAATTTGACTACTGATTATTGGTTTGAGTAATTTATAATTTCCCTCACCTAATCTATTCACAATATTAACCAAATTTTCTTTTTCTTTTCTATATACACTATATATTATATGCTTCATTTGATGAATATTCATTCTATTTTTCACTTGTGTCACTGTTCTCTCTTACTCCTTCCAATAAAGAGGACAAAATGTTAGTATGTTAATGTTTCTGTTCTTATTTTCAACACCCTACCTCTCATCTCTAACTTCTGATACTAATAAAATATATGTTGCAAATCAACTTACACTACAAAGTGAATTATTTAATTTAATAAAACAATATTTATTAAAATTTATAACACAATAAATCTTCATTATTTTATATTTCCATCCGTTATTTTTTTTTTCTTATATAAACTTTAGAATACAAGAACAAGTAGAAAAGTTTAATAAGGACTATTGATTTGTCATCATTCCCACTAAAAAATAATAAAATTGGTGAAAGGATGGATTGTACGAACTACTCTCTTTTTTTCTGAATTTATTTTAATACTATAGAATTGACGAAAAATAGAGTATTTCTTTTATTTTTTTCCTCCTTATTATTTCTGTTTCTGTATTCAGTGCGATTTTTAATTTGTTAAACTTTTTCTTAATATGGTATGCTATGATAGATATGAATGATGAGTTGACAACCTTAGACAAAAATGACACTAAGATTTTGGTTGACCTGCCTCAACATACCAAATTCTTTGAAAAACAAATGTGGCTATAAAGGGGAAAATAAAACAAATTGTATAGTTGGTAACTTTATCTAATGGATGAGAATAATGTTTTTTTTTTCATAAAGATCTAGAAAAATATATATTTCATGAAGAATCATGTCTTCTTCACTTGATCTAGTTTTTAAGTTATTTAAAATTCTTTTATACATTCTATTCCAAAACTGTGTATAATTATGATTTTAAATTATTGAAATTCTTTTATCATCTTATATAACTGAGTATAAAATAATATAATCACGAGAAAGTTAATTTTAGAATAAAGATATAAAAAATAAATTATAATTATCTATTATTTACTTTTATTTATGATACATATATGTATTACTCTTTTGTTAGTTTATGAGGTTATATTAAAAGAAAATTCAATAGAAGAATTTTGTTGGAACAAATTAATTCTTGATTATAACTTCAATATAATATTTAGATATTTGAAATATTTTTTAGAGCTTACTTCTATATTAGAGTATTTCTCTGTTAAAGAAAATAGTGTTTAGATATATTTCATGAAACTTAGTATCTTAGTTCTAAGCTGATAAAAACATTCCTAAATAATAATATCAAATTGTAATAAAAGGATGAAATCCCTTATATTGATATAGCAAGTTATCGAAGGTTTTCAGATTAACGGAAAGCTTTCATACTTGATTTCTATCATCTTATATATCACTTTTGCAACACAACAATTTAAGCAATTTCTCATCAATCCAAATGGTTTATTTCAACTTTGCTTGTAGGGTCATTTAGTATATTTTATATGGAGTAAAAGGAAGGTTTACATATTTAATTTCACTTGTTTAACTTTTTTTAATGCAAATATGATAGATTGCATGGATTCATATAGGCCTAATCTAGATTATTGATTCTTTGTTATTAACAGTTTGACTTATTACGAGATAATAAATAAGTTTTAAGTTTTTATTTAGAATGGAATATTATGTTTTCTATCGGAATATATTGTGAATTTCAATAATTAATATATACTATTCTCATTATTGCAAATTAACTATTAATGTGGCTATGTGCTTTATGGTGACAATCAAAGTCTTAGTCATAGTATTATCAATTTGCAAATATATTATCATTTTGTTCTTGATAAAGTGTAGTAGAATGGTGTTTTTTCGTTAAATTTAACTTATTCCTTCCATATTCTTTCGTTCTTGATTTTATTATTTATTACCATTCTTATATTAGTTTTTGTTGTTGTGTAAAACATTGTCAGAGTACACTTTTTTTATTATTTAATCCATTAAACCTAGTAACTATCCTTATCTATAGGATTGACTAATTGTTTAATTAAAATTAGTTCATCTTCTTGATTTAATAAAGAGTACTTACATATAAAAAGGTTCTTTTCAATCATTTGATCGTGATCTTAAAAATTTGTTGGTTTAAGAGATATTGGAGTAAATCCTCTTCAATACGATTTTTAATTCAGACCTTGTTACTTAAAAGAAGAGGTTTGAGTTGATCTCGAACAATAATAGCTAAAATTTGACAAAATAAATAAATATAAACTCAAACTACGGTTTATTATTGGTCCTCTCAATCGGATTATTAATAACACAATTTACTAATATCCTTTGAAGTGCATAATTTAATATATTTAAAATATGGACTTCACCTTTATTCAATAATTTCTATTTTTTAAATTTTGAATAAATTAATTTCTAAATTAATGTAAGGATAATATCTTATACAAAAGATTTTTCATGTTAATGACTGAACTTGAACTTGAACTTGAACCTTCAATATACAACAATATGAATACTAAAAAAATATATTTTCTCATTATAATAATTCTACCCCACTTGAACATATATAATTGTAACTCATAAAAGATACTTAAAAAGTCTTTAAAAAAATAAAATAGGATAACAATAGTAGTAAAACCTATAAATGTACACGTTTTAGATTTAACAATAAACAAAAATAATATTATTGCGAACCTTTTTAAGAGCATCTAACATGACTTTAATCTCAAAATTCATTTTGTGTTTGTTTAGCTTGGAGAGTCTTTTTCTGAAAAATGAGGGCAACTACTTTTGACACAGTTTGTCTTTTAAATCCATTGTACATTATTAGTAAGGATTGAAGCACATCGTGTTTCATTGGGTGTCTCAAGCTATCACATTGATCCATCTCTTAAAGTTGTTCAAGCTTTTGGACATTGTAAACTTTGATATTTGTTTAAAAAGAGGTTTATATAATTAGTGTTTCATTTGCAACACAAACAATCTTAAAAGGGGAAGGTAGTGGTTAGTGTTCCCAAGAATTCTATGAGAGTGGTCTATTGAAAAAGTCACATTCATGTTTAGGAGATAATCAACTCATAAAGGGCACAACATCTTGTTGGTATTCTCATTTTCATACTTTTGCAATCCAATGCTCATTTCCTTGTGTGTGTGTTTTCTTCTACTTTTTTTGTGTGCTAAATGTTTAATTTCATGAAAGTGCTAATGAGATGAACCTGAGATGTTTTTTTTTTTTTTTTTTTTTTTTTAAATTTTATTTTTTATTCTTTTTTTATCATCATATATCTAGCCTCTCTAGAACACCAATATCCAAGCCTAAGATGAGAGATTTAGTGAGATATAGAATATCAAATGATCTTTGTGTATCAACATCTAGTGTGGTTACTTATAAAGACTATAATAATCAAGTTAGAAGAGTATTCGTCAAGCTACAAACTTTTTTTATTACATGGCGTGTGGAAGGTTCCTCCTAGAAATATCCCCAATAAAAAAAATTACTTTTGACATCTATACAATCTTTTAAAAAATTTGAGAGTAATGTAATCATTAGAAAAAAGTAAACTTTTATAATGGTATATAAAAAGAGAATATTAATGCTAAAACGATGAATGTGAATTGATTGTATAAATTTTTAAGTTCATTGCATATTTATGATATTAGAGAATTAGGTCCAATGATATTGAATCGCAGTACTTTGTTTATTATGTGAATGGAGATGACCCTAATATAAACTCAAAACACTCATGTGAGCTAATATATTGACTCATAAATTTTCAGAACATAAATTTATTTAAAAGTTAGCTATAATTTAAGTTCATTTCAAAAATGTCTTTTGTACATTGTATCTTGTGAGAACATAAAAAGAAATGGTACTTTGTATCTTGTGAGAACATAAAAAATGTAATTTAGGATTTATCAGACTTTAAAATAATGAATACTTGATTATTTTAATATTAAAATTAAAATATAAATAGAAATTTTATAAACGAATTTTATTATTAATTTAGAATTTTTTTCTATTTTTTTTTCTATTTTTCTAGATTTTTCATTTTTGAGTTCATTTTTTTGAAGATCAGATATCGTTAGGGTGATCTCTGTAACAAATTGTCCGCTCCTGTCCGATCAATTTCTCAGATTGAGTAAGTTAATTTTTTATCTTTTTCCTTGATTTAATGTTAATCTTTGCGCGTGTAAGTGATCTTGGCTTGCATGTGACTTTTGTGTCTTTCTTGTGAGTTTTTCCTGATCAGTGGTTTTAATGATGTTTTCTGACCATGTTTGTGATGTCTTTAGGTTGAATAGTGCGTTTTGATAACTGAATTGAGATTTAATATTTTTTAAGTAGTTTGAGTCATCTTATCGGTAAAAAAAGATAATTTAAGTGTTTTTAAGGTATAAAATATTGAATTGATAGATTGTATGATGATGTTGTGAATTGTTGGCGTATTGATATGTGGAATGGTACATGATTGTATGAAATTGATGTTTTAAAATTATGGTTGTTACATGTAAAAAACATCTAGACTGATTTTTTAGTTGAAAGTTTTTGGTACTTATGTTTGTGGTTGATTCAAGTTTGGTATGTGTTTTAGTATTTGTAAAGGTTCTTAAATTGCTTAGACTTGACTGGGAAGCATAATTATAGAGAATCATGTTCTACAGAATTATGCAGACTCGTTGGTCGATGGATAACTGGTTCAGTGAATCCAAAGTCAGATACTCAATAACTTGACAGTCACTTATCAATAATTCACTCGTTAAACGAACCTAAAATCAGAAGTTCACTGACTTAAAAGTCACTGGTCTAATAATTGGTATAGTATCTACTTGCTCAACAAATCAAAAATCACTTTACTGATTTTGTAGCCACTTTATTGAACAAAGTTTTTAAAAAAAATTCCTCGTGAAATCCTACTTATATACTCATTGATCGATATCTGATATCTGGTTGCTGAATTTGCTCTCTCACTTCCTTACCTAATATTCAAACAAAATAGTTACAAAAGCAAAAACAACAGTATTAGTTGAAATTAAAATTCACCCTTCCTTATAGCAGTTTTATTTTATTTTAAATGAATAAATTAATTGAATCACGGACTTAATAGTTTGAAATCGTAATTAGTGTACATGGTATATACTCTACCTCAGTCATTCAATGGAAGTTGACGTGACTATAATGCGGTTAACTTTAGGCTGTATGATTACCTCGAAGAAATGCACAGAATTTCTATTGGGTTTGTCTGCAAAAGTCTTTTCAAAATTTGTGCAGATTTAGATTTTACTATTACTTTGACTTCTTTTTAAACTGTGAAATGTTTATATAGTTTGGATTAGTAAGACCGCATTAGATGTCATGAATCGAGTTGATTCAAAGTTTAGAGTAAAATTATATTCAATGTATTTAAAAATGTTTATTTCTTTTAAAATGCATCCGAGGTCAAGAGCATATTTTATAGACATAGATTTTTGAAAAAAAAAATTATATATAAGTTGTTATTATTTACATAAATTTACATTAACATTTCAAATTAATTTTTTTTAAGGATTTTTAAAATGATGAGAAGATTCAATTTTAAATTTTATTCTACTAAAAAACGTATTGTAAAAGCTCAAAAATATTATTTAAGAACTTAAAATCAGATTTAGAATTAAAACAATAATCTGAATGAAATGTTTAAAAATTTTATATCTCATGTCAGATAAAAATCTTTAAAAAGAATCTATCAAAAAGTGTTATAAGCTTTTCAAGACAGATCCTATACTATATATGAATGCTCTAAGAGAGAAAAGTGTTTTTTTCTTTGACATTTATTCTTTAGTGTACAATTTTATTATATATTATATTTTTCTTCCATCTATCTATTTTTTTATTTGTTTTTCACATCTTCTAAAATAATTTTAATTTGTTCATGCCTATCATTTTTAGTTTATGAATATCATTTTAATGGAAGAATAATCCCTTGTAATGATGAATTTTCTAGGGTGATAATATCTTGACGTATTTCATCTTATACAAGGTTTGTTCTACATAGTGATTGTCGTCAACCTAGTATTTTACAATTTTTAATTTACAAGTTAAGATAGTGAAGATGAATGGATTGTTTTCTATTATTATAATATTTTTCACCAAATTTTGATTCTCATCCACACTCGTATATTTTATAATAGAAAGAATTAAAAGTAATTTGGTTGGTCAATTCAACAAAAACTAAATTTTAGGTAAATTGACTTTCTTTTTATTGTAGCACTTCTTTTTCACTTTTGTACATTAATTGAAAAGTAACCATTCATCGTGTCTATCTATGTTTATATTATATAGAAATGTTAGATTTCATTATATTCTTGTTTTATATTTATAATAATAATAATTTCATATTTTTTATTTGATATAATTTTTAAAATTTTAAAAAAATATATTATGTGATCATGATGAATAACTACATAAGTTTAAAAGAAAAGTAGGTTTGAGAATTGAAAAAAAAAAAAAAAACTGTTAATTTGATGACTTTGTTATAGTGAGAGTGATATTGTGTCATATTTACTCCTTCACGTGCTTTAGGATCTCGAGATATATAACACAAAACCAAATGATTGTGGGTAGCTGCATAAAGTTGAAGCAAGAAATGATGCTATTTGAACAATTTTGAAAAAGTCTTGGGAGGAAGCAAAGTTGGACTCGTTAACTAGTCTTTTGGGATTGCTAAATGTTCTGCTATACTTTACTCATCAATCAAAAGCAATAACTTGTTATTGTGTTGTTTGCTGTTCAGAAAAATGTTGACGTTAGAGACAAAAGTTAGATAAAGACCACACTGCTTTTGTACTAATGTCAATTTCTTACCTTCTACTCCAATCTTCTCAATAATTTACTAGGGTTAATAGTAATTGCTATTTTTCTTTAAGTTTTCAATTTTAAATGAATCCAAACAAATAATTAAATTGATTTACTGAATTTTATAAATAATATAAATTAGAAAACTGGGTATTAATAATGAACATGTGTGGATGTAAAATATGAAAAATATTATATAGAATACTGCAAATCTTAAAAAAGAAATGTTGAATCATATCCCTCTGTTTCTTTAATCTGGTTTAAATCAACTAAAATGTAATCCTATCTGAATATTCTATCTAGATTAATTTGGATTCAGTGGATTATCGAAATGATTTGAATCCGTAGTCATCAATAGAAACCAAAATAGAGGTGAGGACAAATAAAAATTATGATATATATGTGAACTATAGATAATGGTATCCTTCCTCATTATATATGTGATAGAACTCTTTCAAAAGAGAAAAGTAAGTCCTACCTTAATCATTGTTAGCAAATATTTTACACTGGAGTAAGAATTACCCCTAATCATTTAATGATAATTTGTGATATACATAAGTTCATTAATTTATTTTAAAATTGATATTTTAATTGATTGAAACTTTATTATATATTTGTATAACATATATCTAAGGTTTCATTTAATAGAAAAACTATTGAATAAAACATCATATAAATTAATATAAAAGAACAGCAATAAAAAGTACAATAAAATAACTATTATAATCATGCAAAATATATAGATATTCAAAGGTACAAAACAATCCACAAAAAAATTATGAACATAGACACTAAATTTTTTTAAAAAGAGGTGAGAAAAGAGAAAAAATTATTATCATAGTCATTTTAATCAAATTTTGTTAAGTTTATGCGTTTTATAATAGTATTTGACTTAACATTAAAGTAAAAATGTGTCAAACAATATAAACAATTCAAATATAATCCTGAAAAACGTCTGAAACATTAAATAAACCTAACAAAATTTGATTGAAGAACTAAATCTACATATTTAAAATATAAAAAATTAAATTGATTTAAAATTTTGAAATATACTAATTTTAAAATTCACTAAAATTAAAAGATAAAAAAAACATACCATTAATTTAACAGTGTTGGATACATCTGTCAACAAATTTTAATACTAAATGAAGTCAAGGTATAAAAACAGTCGAAAATCAATGCAATATATTTTTTTGTTAATTCAATAACTAGATGGAAAGTCAAACTGAGAAACTCTCGAAATTCAAAACACAATGCCAATAAGGTTGAGGTTGAGCAGTAGAATCACATGTCGCTCTAACCATCCATGTTTTCGAGGCAATATCAATGCGAGAGACCTAGAATTATGGTCTTCATTATCTGTCTTACTGATTCCATTTATTTCAACTATTTAAGATTTTAGATTTTAGAAATAACAATAATAAATAGAGAGTAAAGTAACATATATTATCAAGAGTTTATTAAAGAAGTAAAGACAATTAAGATATAAATATTTAAAAGGTTGGATTTTATTTAATTATTTTTTAATTACAATATAACTTTAATATAGTATATACAAAATAATTTTTAATTATTTTATCTTTATATGATGAATAAAATTGTATCAAATAAAAAAATGTATATTATTTATAAAAAGAAAAAGTATAAGAGAGTTATAAAAAAAATGTGTACAAAGAAGTGCAAAAGTTCTTAATTTTAGACAAAGGATAGATATTTTACAGTATTGTTTTTGTTTTGACTATGGTTGTTTCGGTGGTGATATCTTTTAGCTGCAGCCAGAAATTGCGGAAAGTTTATTTTCTTTTGTTGTGTTGTCTTCTTGTTAGGGATTGAGAGAGGAGAAGAAGTACCAATTACTTATTGTGTCTCTGTGCAAACCATGGAAGTTAGTTTGGTAAACATGTTCACACTCCACACAAAATTTCTAGTCTATGTTTCAAGTTCCAAGTAACTCAACCCTACTATTATAAATTAAATCACCTTATATTGGTACTACTCCTTCTACACCAGACAAACTACTTTATCCCTCTTCATCATTAATAAAGTAATCACACACACTAATAATGCTAACATTAATATATCTTTTCTTTTTCCTTCTCCAAAAACAAGATATTCTACAACCCATATTAATCTTACAAAAATATTAATTATTACTACCTCCTGTCTAAATTAATATGTAACTATTCAACCATTTTAATCATCTCACTTTCAGATTAATATATTATTTAAAGAGAATGTGCCACTGTTTTTTATAGAATTGTATGAACAGATTGGTGTAGCTATCGTGTTACTTTTCCATGTGTATATAAATCTTGAATTGCAGATGAGAATGATAAAAAATAGTATTAAGATATTTTTTTATATTAATATTATTCCTTCCATGATATGGTAATTATACTAGAAGAAGAAAAAATAAATAGTAAAATAGCTCTTAGTTTAATTTTTTATATAATAGAATAATAAAAACAAATTAATAATGATAACAATAATTTTATATAATAGATATTATGATTTATTTATTTATTTGATTTTTACTATTTGTAAGTTGAAAGAATTAACATCGTAATTAATATAAGACAATAAAATTAAATAATTTTCTTAAAACTCAAATTAAGTGGTCGTTATCGTATGTAATCATATGGCACGATATATAGAAAAGGAAGAAGAAGAAAATTAGTTCTTTTAATTTGTATAAGAAAAATTAATTTAAAATAAAAAAATATTTGGTTATACTATTTTTCATTTATGTTAAATTATTTTATTTTCTATTAAATCAATTAAATTACA
>Ga0214543_1000359_pt1 | contig 73569 bp, 54 predicted proteins | sample CNSS2metaG_FD_160094 | JGI IMG/M metagenome (GOLD analysis project Ga0214543, IMG submission 160094) | Root nodule microbial communities from cowpea collected in UCLA plant growth center, Los Angeles, California, USA - CNSS2 | ecosystem: Host-associated > Plants > Roots > Nodule | place: USA... | reverse complement strand
GGGGCATGATTAGTGGCTGCAATTCTGTTGGCCTTAATAGGGTAACAGTTCCTTGTAAATGTGTATATATATATTGTTGTCTTGATGAATGAAAAGATACACATTTTTCCAGCAGTAAACCTTATTAGTTTATGTAGTAATTCAAACTAAAGCTCAACTTAAGATGGTCAATAAAATAAAATATTTAAAATCAAACCAAAGAATTTAAAACACACACAAAAAAAGAAGAAGGTTAAACTAAAGAAAATAAAGATATTGTAAAAAAAAGATACGCTAAGTTGTTTCTATCACATCGAGTATTTTAATATACGACGAGTGGGTAATAATGAAGTTTAAAATCCCCACTGTCATATATTCTTTTCAATGAATATAATATTAATTATGACAAATAATATAATATCTTCATTTATATTATGTATTTTATATATTAGACCGGAGAGCTAAGTTTATGCAATCCCTTCATTCACCATAAAATGTAAAAGAAAAATTCATATTGTCTATAATATTTTCCATTACATTTTTTATTATTTTGTTTTTTACTTGAGCATTAAAATGTGATTGAGACATGGAATTTTATTCAACCTTTGGAAATATTCTAAAAGTTAGAGTTCTCTTTCAATCACAATCCAGATTTTGGTTTATAAAATTTAAAGGTTTCACCTTATCAACAAGTCGTAAAGATATTTGAGTTTTAGGTAAGAATATTTTAGGATTAATTGAGGACTTGAACTTAAAGCCACAAGGTTATGAATTTTTAATATTTAGTTAATGTATGACGTCTTGGTAAAGCGTAATGGTATGTTTAGAAGCATAAAATAAATCGATACTTAATATGTTCATGTACTATTCAAACCAAAACTCAACTCAAGGAGGTTAATAAAATGAAAATTTGAAGACCAAATCAAAGAATTTGAAAGATAATTTAAAAAAGTACAACATAAAAAAATAGGTTAAGGAGAGTAGAATTATAACAAAATTAAAAATATGACAAAAAAAAAACAGTTTAAAAGACAAAAGTAATATGAATAATGTATTTAAAGTTATTATTAGAAAAATGTAAAACAAAATTTAATTTGTGGTATAAGAACCAATTAGTTTTAGTGTCCGAGTGAAAAGAACATACTTTTTAATGTAGTCGATGTTTAATTGTGGTAAAGGTCCTTATGTCTACCTTGTGTTTTGGCACCAAATGAGATTCATTTATTTTTCCAAGAATCTTCTTTCACGCGTCACTTTTTTTTCATCCTTTCTTCTAACAGAAATGATACAAAATCATGTTTTAACTTTTTTGTTGTTAAATCAATCAATGGCCGACCGTGCCGATCACATCTAAAAATGAAAAAGAAGACGACGATTTTAGATGGGTGAATGGCAGAAAAAACAACTAAATATTAGTGTGAAAACATTTTAGTGGTAACAAAGTTTTCCAAATCAATCAAAATAAATGTATCTAATTAAAATTGTAAAACGTGGGATCCATTTGAATCTTTCTTTTTAGAATTAAGTAATTCAATTCAGTTTGTATTTGACATTTTGGAATCCATCAAAATCGAATTAAAATTAATTATTGAAATATTATATATTATTTTTTACATATAAGAGTTGTATGTATAAGAGGAAGAAAAATTAATTTATCTAATTTGATTCTTCTCAATAAATTTGTGACAAGAGAGTAACTTAATATGAAGGTTATTACGACAAGAGTAATTGGTCATAAATAATAGGAATAAAATTTGTTATTAGTGAACATATCGCTTATACATGATATATGATACTTTTGAGGATATTGTTTATTGTATTTTACCACTTTTAATTTTTATTTATTTTTTATTTCAAAGGTCTATGTATGTTACTACAACAAATGCTTTTAATTTTTGATATTTTAGGTTTTTTTACGTATTATAATTTGGATGCTAATGTGGGTGACAAATTTAAAATTGAAAATTGTAGTGGTACGCCCAATATTATTGGATTCTAATTAGTAAAAGATCGACTTAATAAGTATTTGCAGAGAGTTACCCACAAGAAGATGCGAAGAACTGAAGAATAAAAGTTGGAGAGTAAATATGAGGCATTTTTGTATTTGAGGGTTTTTTTCTACTCGAATTTGTACAAATAGATCCGTTGAATTTTTTTTTTGTAAAATAAGAACAAGTCGTCAGGGTGGAGGACGACATTACAGGTGGAGTCGTCCTCCTCCACCCTACCGATTTCTTTTTTAAAAAATAAAAAATAAAGTTGTCATCTATAAGACCAGTTTCTATTAGTTTAAAAAGTGAAGTGTCCTAGTAAATGACGACTTCACTTTTATTTTTATTGTTTTTTATGTTGCAGTTATAATTTGTTTTTATAAGATCTGCACTTAGTCTTGGTTACTTCTAAACTTCCACTGGAGGTGCTTCACATGAATCACCAAGTGCCCATCAATCCTTATCTCCATCTTTGGCTGAACCCCACTAAGAGACTCCCCATTATTATTTCCCTTGTTCTTGCATTCGATTGAAATCTCGTGCCACCTACCCTTCTCATGAAACTTGGCTCTTGTGGAGAACTTTTTCTTCCCAAAAATATTCTCTTTCTTCGAAACCAAAATAAAAATAAAAGTGAAGTCGTCATGTACGAGGACAACTTCACTTTTTAAATTAATAGAAACTGGCTTCTCACATGACGATTTTTCTTTCTTTATATAAAAAAAAAAGAAACTGGTAGGGTGGAGAACGACTTCACCTTTAATGTCGTCCTCCACCATGATGACTTGTCCCTATTTTACACTGACCCATTCTTACAAATTCGAGTTAAAAAAGACCCTCAAATACAAAAAAACCTAAATAGTATGATGTACTTTTATACCTCTCAGACTGAGTATGCTTTATTTTTTGGATTTGCATAGTTGTTCTTTCGTTTTCTATCATGAGGTTGTGATTGGTCCCTAATTTTTCAACTTTTTCTTATCTATTTGCATTGTTTTGGGTTGGTTAGAGTTTTTTTAATTCTTAGTTTTTCGCTTAGATTTAGTTTGGCTTGAATATACATTTGGTCTCTATTTTTGTTATTTTTATTCGATTTGGTCCTCATTTCCTGTGTCCAATTAGGTCCTCATTTTCGTCAAATTTTAGTCAATTTAGTACTTTTCGCTAATAGTGTTTAAATAGTTAACGTTTTTGAATAGTAATTGTCACGTGTCAGCTCTTGATTTTTTTAATTTTTTTTAATTTAAAAAAAAATATTTTTAATTTCAAAAAAATTGTCTACGTGTCAAGCTAGTACCACGTTTCAGTTTGTGATTGTATTATTTTTTTTTGCTCAATTTAGTCTTGATATTCATTATTTTTGTTCAATTCAGTCCCTATATTCGTTATTTTTATTTGGTTTAGTCCCAAAAATTGTTAAAATGGAACAATTTAATTTTTAAAATTGACATTATTATTAGTTATTTTTGAAATTCAATTATATATTATAATATTTAATTATAAATTGAATAAAATTTTTAGATTTAATTGTTAAATAAAATATAATTATTTAAATATTATTAAAATATAATTATTAAAATTTTAAAAATATATATTAACATTTGTAAAATTGAAATTGAAATATAAAATATTTAATATTTTTATTGCATTTTAGATATTAAAATCTAAAATATTTTATATTTAAATGTTAATTTTACAAATATTAGTTTACTTTTCTAAAATATTTTGAATATTTAAAATATTTTTAAATATCAATTTTAAAATTATTTTAAAATATAAATATTAGAAAAAAATTTAATAATTATATTCTTATAATATTTTAAATAATTATATTGTATTTAGCAATTAAATATAAGAATTTTATTCAATTTATAATTAAATTTGATAATTTATAATTGAATTTAAAAGATATAAATTCAAATGTCAATTTTTGAAAAAATATTAATATAATTTGTATAAAAGATATTAATTTTAGTGTCAAATGGAAAGGGACAAAATTGCTTTATTTTAACAAAAATTGGTACTAAATTGAACAAAAATAACGAATATAGGGATTAAATTGAACAAAAAATAATAACACTACCACAAACTGACACATGGAACTAGCATGGACACGTGACACAATTGTGACTTACACGTGGACAATTTTTTTGAAATTAAAAAAATTAAAAAAGAAATTAAAAAAGTTAAAAAAATTAAAAAAATTAAAAACAAATATTTAAAAAAATTAAAAAACATAAAAAAAAACAAAAAAAACCAAGAGCTGACACGTGACATGTACTGTTGAAAAACGTTAACTATTTAAACACCGTTAGTAAAAAGGACCAAATTAACCAAAATTTGACGAAAATAAAGACCTAATTGAATATAAAACGAAAATGAGAACCAAATTGAATAAAAACAACAAAAATAGAGACCAAATGTATATTTAAGCCATTTAATTTAGGTCTTCTTAATTTGTGTTAATTAGCTCTTTTTAAGTAATTTTTAGTGTAAGTTTTAATTAATTTTAGTTAATAGTAGTTTAGTCTAGTTATTAGTTTGTTTACCATTAACCTAGAGTAGAATAGTGTAGTGTAGGTCATAACATTTACTAATTTCAGCATCATACTTCTATAATCAATTTGAGTAGCTAGTTAATCTTAGTTTCTAATTTCTGTTTTGTTAGATCTGTAATTATGCATTAATAGGATAATTATAGTATTTTTACAGGTATAATTACTGATTTGGTAGTTCAACTTTTTGGTTAAGTTTAATTTGGTACCCATACTTTTAGTTTGTTTAATTTAGTATCCCAATTATCTAAAGAGATTCAATTTGGTCCTCTTCGTTAAGTTGGAGTTAACACTGTGTCCGTACAGTACACGTATCAAGTCATGAAATTTTTAATTTTTTTTAAAAAAAGATTTTTTTTTTCAAATTTTTTTTTTCAAAAAATTTAAAAACTGCCACGTGTCAGTTTATCATCGTGCCACGTGGCAACTTACAATCATGACACGTGGCAGTGATAATAGTTATTTTCAATTTAGTACCCCAATTTAAATTTTTGGTTAATTTAGTACCCCAATTTTTTAAAATGATCAAATTTCGTCTTTTCCAATCTGAGATCAAATTAGTAACTAAGTTTAATTATAACTTATATATACATGTTAAAATAATTGTTTTGAATTTATACATCAAATCACTACACCTAAATATTCAAATTATTTTACTTTTTACAAGTATAAAAATTTTCATGTGTAAAAAATTATAAAGGTTAAAATGTAAAAAATAAAATAATTTAAGTATTTAGGTGAAATGATTTGATGTATATGTTAAAAAAAGTTATTGTAACATGTATATATAAGTTGTAATTAAGCTTATTTACTAATTTAGTCTCAAATTGGAAAGGACGAAATTTGACCACTTTAAAAAATTGGGGTACTAAATTGAATCAAAAATTTAAATTGGGGTACTAAATTAAAAACAACTATTATCATTGTCATGTGTCATGATTGTAAGCTGCCACGTGACACGATGATAAACTGACACGTAGCAGTTTTTAAATTTTTTGAAAAAAAATTTTTTTTTTGAATTTTTTTTAAAATTAAAAAATAAAATAAAAATTCCATGACTTGACACGTGTTCTATACGGACACGGTGTTAACTCCAACTTAACGGAGAGGACCAAATTGAATCTCTTTAGATAATTAGGATACTAAATTGAACAAACCAAAAGTATGGGTACCAAATTGAACTTAACCAAAAAGTTTGGGTACCAAATCAGTAATTATACCTATTTTTACATCTAGTTAGCTTAAGTCTTTTAGTTTAGACTAAGGATACTTTGTATGCATTTGGATAGTTTTATTGGATAATAAATTTGGTTGAATAGGTAAATTGTAGGTGCAGACCTGGTTTGTAGTTTTTAGGAAATTTAGTCTAGTTAGTGACCTAGCTTAGTCTAGTTTGAGTAATTTTGAATAAATAGTATTTGTAACTTTTGTGGATTAGTGCAATAAATGGAATATAGGCAAGTGTTTTAAAGTTGATACAAGATTGATAATCTAAGAGAACAAAGTGAAACCAGTCAGCAAAGAGGTAATATCTGCACTAGTTTTGACAAAAATCTATGATAGTATTTTTTCTAATATTCTTTTGATAATGTAATTTTTATGGTTGTTGTAAAGATTTAAAAGAATATAAAATCTTGTAATATTCAAAAATTTTGACCAATATTATCCTTTGATATTTATTTATATACTTAAATAAAATAATTATTTAAAAATATCAAATAAAATATATAAAAATATATTGTACCAAATTATCTTTTACCATAAAGATATATCAATTATCAAAGTCTTTTTGTAAAAAAATAGAAAAAAACGTATAGTCATATTCTTATTACCTTCTTCATGCAATGCTTGATTTGAATTTTGTGATTTTAATTATTTATTATTCATGGATTTGTTTTTTAGATGTCATAAAGTTCTAATTAATTTATTTTCACATTTCTATTAACTTAACAAGTACACTAAAAATCTTCAAAATATCCAAAAAATATTTATTAATAAAAAGTTACTTTTAACGTATTTTTTATCTTACTAACAATAAATCTAATTATAACAAATTTTAATTAAAATAACCTTTTAAAGCAAAAAAAACTAGTTACAAATCCAGAAGTCAAAAATTAAAGACTAAGTGAGGACATAAGGAGATAAATATGCACCCAATATATGATTTAATAACCCCAATTGAAAGCTGCCAGGAAATGAAAAGAAGATTTTTAAGGAGATTCTTTCAAGCAACACGAATATCTATCTTAAGAAGAGAGATTAAGAATATCGTACAACTTGAGGAGGAAAATCCGACAAATTATTGGAACAGATTCAACAGCCTCTACTCGTAGTGTTCGAACCACCAAATCCCTCTGAACCACTACCAATATAATACTTTTATGAAGGGCTGCAACATTATGATAGATTGATGATTGATATAACAACTGGAGGATCATTGATGAATGAAACACCAAATGAGGCAAGAACTTTAATTGTTGCTATTGCTGATAACCTGTATCAATACAACTTTGCTAACAATAATGAAGGGCAGAATATGAACTCTGCGAAAACTACTTTCATTGATTTGAGAGAACAATTATCTGAGTTGACAATGATGTTGAGAAAGTATGACATGATATTTCTGAAGCGCAACAAAACAGTGGAATCTATAAATTAAGTGAATCAGTGGCACTAGGTTCTTTGAATCTTCAGCCAGTTGATATTTCTTCCACCAATAATGTTAAAGCAGAGACAGGTCAAATTGATCCAGTAAGCTCTCATGGAAGTACTTATTTATCAGCAAAATGGAACTTTGACAATGGAATTTGGAGATAGCAAACTGAAAATTTGCATTTTCGATGCAATGAAGCAGCCTGGGGAGGGAGATTCTATATTAAATAACCATTCTGTATTTGAATGTGATTTGATGAAATGTGAAGATGCTTTGGCTTATTTGCCTGTGAATAATGAGTTAACATAAGATGGAATGGAAGTAATGCTTGCTGAATTATTTGGGTTGTTCTTTCAAAAGAATAAACCAATACCACACAATTCAAGAGTTGATGCGTCAATTGAAGAGCTCTGTTTTGACAGTAATAAATCTTTGAGTTGTTACCATATTGAAGAGACAGTGAATGGAGAATCTGCAGAAAAATTCTTTGAACAGCCGCCTAAGTTGGAGCTGAAACCTCTTCCTGCACATTTGAAGTATGCTTTTCTGGATGAGTAAGGCGTATAAGATGAAGTAAAATTACTTTTGAAGGCTAGAATGATATATTCTATTTGAGATAGTATGTATGTGTCTTAAGGGCAATTTGTGCCAAAAAAGTCTGGAATAACCATTATGCGAAATAAAAATAATGAGATGGTACCAACTAGAGTGATAAATAAATGGAGAGTGCATTGATTATCGGAAATTTAACTAGGCCACCAGAAAATATCATTTTCGATTGCCTTTCACAGATCAAGTAGCGGAGAAATTAGCTGGAAAACCATTTTACTTTTTCCTTGATGGCTTCTTGGGATACATGCAAATCCATATTTCTTTTGAAGATTAACATAAGACCACGTTCACATGTCCATTTGGCACATTTGCGTATACTTGAATGCCTTTCAAATTATGTAATGCACGGACCACATTTCAAAGGTGCATGATTAGCATTTTTTCTGAACTAATAGAGGATTGGATGGAAGTATTCATGGACGATTTTGTTAGGTAAACCTAAATGGAAGAAAATTAAATGAGTTGTTTTATGGGTAGTTAATTTGTTTAGGAGTTTTGTGTGTTTTAGAGTGCAAGGTTCATGGGTTTACTGTATTGGTTAATAGGTAATAATTGTGTCTTGATTGCAGACTTTAAGGCCGAGAGAAGAAAAGCCAAAATATAGTCTATAAATTGTAGTGTTTTGTTTACATAAAAACTACAAGGAAGTGAATAAGTTTATTCACATAAAAGTTTATTTGCTAACAAAGTGGTATCAAGATTCATTTAGCTTGAGTGTTTGAGTGGGAAAAAAAAGAGATAACTAGAGAAAGTTTAAGTGTTTGAGCGTTTGAGAAAAAATAAGAGTGAGATGACCGGTCTTACAAACAGTATATCCCTGTCTAAGTTGACAAAGGCGGTCAACAATGACAATTGGAACCTCAAGATTAAAGCTCTTCTTGGCTCCCAAGAAAATTGGGAGGTTGTTGAAGATGGTTTTGAAGAACCAACCAACACCACGAATTGGTCAAATGCCCAGTTGAAAACATTGAAAGAAGCGCGTGTGAAGGACAAGGCAGCTTTATACATCCTGTACCAAGTTGTGGATGAGTCCGACTTTGAGAAGATTGCAAGTGTCAGATCTTCAAAAAAAAGTGTGGGACATTCTAAAAAAGGTGTATAAGGAAAATGATTGAGTGAAACAGGTGAGGCTTCAAACTCTCAGAAGATAGCTAGAGAGCATGTGAATGAAGGAGACAGAAGGAGTAGTCGAATACATTACTCGGATTGAACTCGTGACGAACCAACTCAGCAGAAAAAGTTGAAGAAGCTACGTTGATGATGATGGAACATAGCTCGGGAGGCGAGCATAAACAATTGGAGAACTCAGCAAAACAGCCAAGTAGTGTGGTGAACACAGCAAAACAACTGAGTAATGTAGGTCGGTTAGACAATTGAGTAGCTCAGAGAGGGACAAGAAAAGCTCGGATGGCCCAATGAGGGGCATGGAAAGCTCGGATAATCAGAGGAGTTGCCTTGACAACTTGCATAACTCAGTAAAGCATGTGGACAACTCAAAAGGAGATTGGTATTGTGATATAAACTCAGGTAAGAACAAGTTGAACAATAAGATAGTAAAGAACTTGGTTAAAAACAAGATTGTCGCTGAAAATGTGAAGAACAAGTATGCTACAATGAGAGCAAGTCAACTACGAATATAATGAAGGACCCGAATATTAATGAAAGTAGTAAGCATGGTGCAAACTGCATGTGACAAAGTCGGGACGAAGGGTAGAAAAACTTATATAAAGAAGAATTTAAGTTTAAGGGAAAGTTTTGTTAGATAAACTTAAATGGATTAAAATTAAATGAGTTTTTATATGGATAGTTAATTTGTTTAGGAGTTTTCTGTGTTTTAGAGTGCAAGGGTCATGGGTTTATCGTATTGGTTAATAGGTAATAACTGTGTCTTGATCGCAGAGTTTAGAGTTTGGAGATGAAAAACCAAAATATAGTCATTTACATTAAAAATACAAGGAAATAAATAAGTTTATTCACATAAAGGTTTACTTGCTAACAGGTGTTTGGATCCTCATTTGAAAGTCGTCTGAATAACCTGGTGAATGTCCTACAGAGATGTGTAGAGAGTGATTTGTTTCTCAGCTTTGAAAAGTGCCCTTTCTTGGTTCGAGAAGGAATAGTGTCAAGACACATTATTTCAGATAGAGGTATTCAAGTGGATAAATCTAATGTGGATGTGATATCTTATTTTCCGTATCCTACATCTGTGAGAGGTGAGATCTTTTCCTGGTCATGTTGGTTTCTACTGCCGCTTTATTAAGGATTTCAGCAGTATTGCTCTACCATTATCCAATCTACTGAAAAAGGAAGTCAATTTTGAGTTTGATGATTGTAAAAAGGCATTCGCAGAACTGAAAAATAGACCCACAATGGCATCTATTATCCAACCTCCTGATTGGAATTCACCTTTTCAACAAGTTTCCCACGTTATTGCTTAAGCGTCAAGGACCTTAGATTCATCTCAGATTAATCATACCCCCACTGAAAAAGAGTTGTTGGCAGTTGTTTTTTCTCTTGATAAATTCAGACCCTACTAGCTTGGAACAAAAGTGATGGTGCTCGCAGATTACGTAGCCTTGAAATACTTGTGGAACAAAGCTGAATCAAATCCGAGACTGATTAGATGGGTATTGCTCATGCAAGATTTTAATCTATAGATTAAGGACAAAAGTGGCATGCAAAATCAAGTTGCAGTTCACTTGAGCAGACTTGACAGGAATTTAGAGGTGCACATCTTGAATAGAGAATTTCCTGATGAATTTGTGTATCTAGTGAATTCAAATCAGACCACACCTTGGTATGCTTTTATTTTCAATTACCTTGTTTCATCCACTGCACCAGCACATATTTCTAAAACACAATAACACAAGTTGAAATTAGATGCTAAGTATTATGTATGGGATGATCCCTACTAGTGGAGATTCTGCAATGACCGAATTGTCAGAAGATGTGTATAGGATAATGAAATTGATATCATATTTAGATTTTGTCATGATACTTCAATGGGAGGACATTTTGGGGGAAAAAGATCAGCTACAAACATTCCGGATAGTGGTTTTTATTTGCCAAACATTTTCAAAGATGCTCACAATTTTGTCAACAATGTGAAGAGAGCCAAAAGGATACAGGAAATATAACTAAAAGAAATGAAATGCCAAGGTAGAATCTATCTTTCTGTGAGGTCTTTGATGTATGGGAATAGATTTTATGGGACCTCTACCCAATTCAGCGGGATATAGCTACATTCTAATTGTTGTTGACCATGTTTCAAGATATGTGGAAGCTAAAGCAAGTAAAACAAATTATGCAGAGACAGTGGAAAATTTGTTGAGAACAAATATTTTTCGCAGATTTGGTATTCCTAAGGCTGTTATTAGTGATTAGGGGAGCCATTTCTGTAACAATGTCATTGCTTCATTATTCCTCAAATATGGAGTGGTTCACAAAGTTTCTACAGCATATCATCCACAAAGTAATGGATAGGCAGAAGTTTTTAATAAGGAAGTTAAGAAATTCTTGCTGAAAGTTGTTCAACCTGAGAACAAGAATTGGAGTCAGTACCTTGATGAAGCACTATGGGCACAGTGACCAACATACAGTTTCGGCATGTCAACATTTAGAGTGGTTTTTGGAAAACCCTTTCATTTTCTTGTGGAAATTGCACATAGGGCTTACTGGGCTGTGAAACGTTGTAATCTGGATCTGGAAAAAGCAGGAAAAAAATAGGAAACTAGATTTGCAAGAGTTGGAAGATATTAGGCTGGAAGCATATGAAAATTCCAAGATATATAAATAAAAAACGAAGAGGTTTCATGATCTGAAAATTTTGAGAAAATAATTAAGAGTTGGACAGAAAGTGTTATACTATAATTCAAAGATGAAACTACTAGCTGGGAAGTTGAGATCCAAATGGGAGGGACCATTCACAATTGTGAACGTGTTTCCCCATGGTTTAATAGAAATCAAGTGGCCAAACAGTGAGCAAACTTTTAAAGTAATTGGCCACCAACTGAAAATTATCCAAGAAACACAACCAATGGGGGAAGATGATGACAAGTTGATTTTACAGGATCTAGTAATTGAAGAATAATTGTGTTTTACTGTTGTCAAATTTCTATTTAGTATTTAATATACAACTATTAACTCTTGCTAAAATTGCATTTGCTAACCTTCTATTTTGATAATTTCTTAATTACTCTAGTCTACTAAGGTTACATTTTCATCTATTTTGGTTTAATTCTGTTTTGCAGGTTTGTCAACAAGCTCCGGTCACATATATTGTTGTTGCCTTTGTAGATACACTACGATTTTGCTTTCTAACCTTCTACTTTCTTCTTCATCATTCTGTTCCGTAACAATAGTTGTGTACATAATTTTGTAATTACTGTTTTATCTAGTCTTGTGTTGTTTGTTCTGTTTTACTAAGATGTTTCTAGATGCATAGTTAGATTCTAAGTTTTTGTTTTTGCTTTAGTAAATACTTGCATATTTGGTTTTGATTGATGAATTTGGACATGTTTAGTGACTCTTTTTGGTTGATTTTGGTAGTGTTAGGTCTCTTTTAGTTTATAGGCTCATTCTAGCTATTAACTAGTATAATAGTTTAACTTCTTGGGTTATAAGCTGGACCAATTTTAGTCTATAGGTAGTATTTTGAATTTTCATTGTTATTATTAGTTACCTTAAATTTTACTCTCAGTTTTCTCTTTTAAATTTGTATGAATTCGTTTTGATAGATTACAACTTTTGTTCCATGCTTAGCTTATTTTGCTTTTCAGTTTTTGTTGTTTAAAAAAATTGCATTTCTAGCTTCTTATAATCAGATTTTGCTTTGTTTTTACCTTTCTTATACCATTTTGAATGTGTTTAGGTAGTTGCTTAGCATTTTCGTTTATTATTTTAGTTCAATTTTTAGTTTTAGCCTAGTCTTATAGTGGTATTTTAGGTTTTTAGTAGTGAAATTTTGATTTCCTTGTAGAATTGCATTTTTGAGTTGATTTCTAGCTTTCTTTTGTTGTTTAAAACTTGCTTGAATAGATTTTACATATGTTTTAATTGATTTTTACAGATTTGCATATTTCTCATTTTACTAGTTTTAGTTCTTGAATGGTAGGTGATAGATGGAGTGTCTAATTTGAGTGGATAGCTTTGTGGTCATATTTGTAAAGTTCCATACATTGATTTAGTGATTTTTATATGATGAATTGCAAAGAACAATTTTGACAAAAAAATGAACCATGAGAGCTTTGAACCTGAATTTTTTTTTCTTGTGTATGCATTAATGAAAATGGCATTCTAGGCCTTGCATTATTTCTCTTCATAACTAATCATTGGATGTGCATTCTTGATGTGATATAGGCCATTTTGAATTGAGTCACTTGCCAAATATAGCCTACCTCGGACAATTTTTCCTTGCACCTGTTTTTGTAGCCTATTTTGATATTTTATTATGAAATTTTAGCTTATTGGCACTCTTGGACCTGTAAAACCATGTTTATACCCTATTCTAGAGATGTGAGGTGAATTAGGCTAAGTTATGGGACATTGTCGAGTTCAAGTGTGGGGGTACTATTGATAAAGAGGAATATGTGACTGAGTTGTTACTGATTAGCTTGTGAATTAGTGAAAATGGGAGAAAAAACTGGAACAAAATGAGAAAAATCTGGTGAAGAAGAAAAATAGGATAAAGATGGAAAAGTGAAAAAAAAATGACAAGAAAAGAAAGTGAAGATAAGAGGTGATGGCAGTATAGAAAATAAGTGTGCTAGATTTTGTTCTACACTTGAACTCGCATTATCCCACCTATGTAAGATCCACTAAATTTAATTAATTAATTAATAAATGCGGGTAGTAGGAGCCTTTATGACATTTAATGTTGGTTGTGACGTGGAAAAGTACTAGTTCAAATGGTTGAGAATACTTGATTGTTTGAAAAGACTTGGGTTCAAGTCCTATGTATACCATTTATGTGTTATTTATTATTATTTTAATAATGTGCTGGATCATGATGAGTGATAATATAATCCTATATTTATAGGAATTATCATGAAACATGAATTGGTGAAATGGTTGTGCATTAAATTGACATTTGCATGGTGATGGGTTTGAACCTTACTAGAACCAAATTAAGTTTTCTTTTTGCTAAAATTAGTTTTGGCATGAATGTGAAAGGGCAGAGAAATCCTAGCTGACAATGGGCAGCCAAGAAGGGCTAGAAAAATAACCAATAATGAACTTGAATGACAATTAAGGTTCAACTTAATGCCCATTTTCGTTTTTCATTCCATCATTGCTAATTAAGGTACAATTTACTGAGAATTAAGGGTGAGAAAATGGGTTTATGCTAAGGCTGCCATAAGTGCATTTTGAGAGAGTAAATCAAAGTGCAAAGAGAGAGAAGTGAAAGTTGAGAAGGAGTTCTGAGGGAGGAATCAAGCTAAGGCTTATTGGGATCAAGGACTCAAAAATTTACGCACTTTTGGAGCAAGGGAATCTAGGTTAGGGGAGCTGTTCATCGTGTTTCTTGATTTTAAATTCATAATTATGAATTGTATGACAAGCATGAATGTATTGTACGCGTGATTTTATGGATTGTGATAAGTTTCTGGAAATTTTCTAGAAATCGCCTGGCGGGCCTTCAAAGCCACCAGGCAACTCATATTAAAAAACCCAATTTCTGGGTTTTTGTTAAGAACCGCCAGGCGGTGAAGAGCTGCCGCTAGGTGATGCGTGCTAGTGTTCTTTTCATGAAAAAGTGTTGTTTTTCAGACTTTTCGCGCAACAGGAACCGCCGAGCGCTAGTTTTATACCGCCAGGCATCAAGTTCCTGATTTCTGGGCACTAGGCGCCACCATTTTTCTGGTTTGCGCAGTTTTCGTAAAATTGTATTTTTCGATTCATTAACCGTCCGATTTTGATGAAATTTTGACAGGTGGTCCATAACAGGTAGTTCTTCACTTTGAACGGTAAAGGTTTGATTTGGAGGTCAGTAGCTAGAGATATATGTTACTCATTATTATTGGTTTTGAAGTGTTTAAAAATACATGAATAAGCTCTTGGTAATTTCAAGTAACTTTTAATGAAGCATGATTGGCTTATGTTGCAAGTCTCTATGAATTTGAATGTTCCTTTAGGTTAGTCACATGTTGAGAATTGGTTTATTGGTGAATGCATTTGTGTCAATATGAATTTGCATTGGTGCATAGGATCATGTACTTAAGTTGTCAAAGTGCTACTACTTATATTTGTTTGAGCACACATTCTTCATTAGTTGGAATTGAATGACAACATGGATTTCAAGTGTGAAATATATATATATATATATATATATATATATATATATATATATATGAATATGTGGGGATTGATGCATATGATATATGGTGATACTTGTGTACACGTATGATGAAGCCATCTAAATTGAGATAGTGCATTGGAGTCATGTTGATTTTTGTAAGCCTATATTCTTGATTGTGGATATGCATAATTATAAGTAGGATTGATTTTACTTTGTTCCGGGTGCTTAAAACCCAATACTGCACAAGTACTGGTATAGCGCTAGGTGATGGTGTTTGACCGCCAGGCGATAGCTACAAAACCAGTGGGGTATTGAAGAGTTTGGCTACTGACGGTAAGGGTTGTCCCGCCAGGCGATACTTGCAGAAACAATAACATCAAAGACGCTTGGTGCCTGGTAGCACGTGTCCCCCGCTAGGTGGTTTGGAAGTGAGTTTCGCATGACGACTCCAGAGTAACGGCAGGCGATCATGCATAGGCATAAGTTTTGTTTGTTTTTTATGTGCATGATCTAAAAAGCTTTGGTGATACCTCGAAGGTTGGCTTTGGGGGTTCCTTGAGTTGTGGCTCAGAACGTATCCCTAGAGTTGTGGCTTGGGATAAGAGTTAAGCATGTGACATTTCTTGAGTTGTGGCTCAAAATGTCATCTCTTGAATTGTGGCTCAGGATGACGAATGAACACGAGGAACTCTTGAGTTGTGGCTCAGGTTGGTAAGTGTTGCTAGTGTGAGTGTGCACGTTGTGGTGTGTACGGAGGGTCCAAATAGATTGCCTTCCTCAGTATTAAGCTAACGAGTTTGGTAGTCTTGGGACGTTATGAATGTTATTCGTATTGGGAACTCTACCTGGCATTGCAGAGTGTGGTCCGTAGCATGGTTTCCCGCACGTGCTCTACCAGTTGCGGCTGGTAGGTGTGGTAGCAAGACACCTTGAGGTACTCATCAGAAGACGTAGAACACGGTTAACATGGTGGTGGCCATGTGGGATGAAATCAAAGGATGAAATTCCTTTGGTGTGATTGTAATGTATATATGTTGTATATATGATTATTTTGATTATTAGCTCACCCTATCTGCTTATGTTTGGCGATGATCGTGTACGCAGTACACGAGAGCAAATGATGTTGCAAGTGGATCTGCTGAGGCTTAGAGCCGGAGCGAGGCTAGTCTTGGAAAGAGAATTTTATCAAACTTTATTATGATTTTGATTAAATTGTAATCCTTTACATTACTAAACTTTGATCTTCTAATGGAGTTTTTTTATAATTTTGGATTTGAGGTATCTCATGCTGAAGTAATAAACTTTTAAATTTCCCGTGTTTTTGGGAAATGAGGTTTCATTTATTGACTCTAAATTATTATTTCTTTATTTTATTATTTAAACTCATAATATCCGGACAGGAAGTTACAACCTACATTCATCTCACTTTTCTAGGAATTGAGCCTTGGTTCCCTTTCCTATGTCGTACCTTCACCTTAGCTTCATTACAAGACCATGAAAAACTGCTATTGATCTTGGATTCACATATGTTTTGATTGTTATTGATTAGAAATTTTCCATGTCCATTGAGTGTGCATTTGATTGAGATGTTGAGAGTAAACACAAGTTGATACACTTAAGTGTAGAGTGCAAACACTAATCTAGGAGGTTGAAGTTGTTTTATGCCAATGAGTTTTAATTGTTCATTACTTAGTATCATTGCTTGGAGTTGTTTTTGATTGACCGGATGTTTTGTAGCTTGAATTAGAGCATTCTGCTGTCATATGTAGTTTTTAGTTAGAAAAGTAGAATGAGTCAAGTGTGCAAAATTTTTATTGAGAGATTTGTTTCTATTTTTAGAAAGTGAGTTGATTTTCTTTTTATTTTTCCCTAAGTGTGCAATTGTTCAAGTGTGAGGGTGTGATAATTTTCTAAATTTTCCACTTTTTTTGTCCATTTGCATTCGTTTTGGGTTGATTAAAGTGTTTAATACATAGTTTTTAGCTTAAATTTAGTTTGGAGTGTCATATTCTTTGTTTTTCTTAATTTGTGTTAATTAGCTCTTTTTAAGTCATTTTTAGGGTAAATATTAATTAGTTTTGGATCGTATTAGTTTAGTCTAGTTGTTAGTTGTTTAGCTTCATTAACCTATACTAGAATAGTGTAGTCTAGTATTGGTCATAACATTTACTAATTTCAGCATCCTAGTTCTAGAATCAATTTGAGTAGCTAGTAAATCTTAGTTTCTATTTTTTATTTTGTTAGTTCTATAATTATGCATTATTAGGATAGTTATAGACTAAGGTTACTTTGTTTGCATTTGGAGAGTTTTATTGTGTCATAAATCTAGTTTAGAATAGGTAAATTGTTGGTGCTGGTTTGTAGTTTTTAGCAAGTTTAGTCTAGTTAGTGACCTAGCTTAGTCTAGTTTGAGTAATTTTGAATAAACAATGTCTCTAACCAGCAAAGAGGTGAGGTGAAATGGAATGTAGGCCAATGCTTTAAAGTTGATACAAGATTAATGATCAAGAGAACAAAGTGAAACCAACCAGCAAAGAGGTGAAATCTGCACTAGTTTTGTCAAAAATCTACATAGTTGACTTTATAGTTGACTTTTGCATTGAAGCTCAAATGGATATGCCAGCAGTGGGGGAGGCTAATGGACATCAAAGTACATTTGTGCTGAGTTATAGCTGTCAAAACACACCAGTCTTCATTTATACTTGAATAGTTAACTAGCCTAGTTAGACATTAGTTAGTGTAATCTTATTTTCAAAGTTTTAGGAATTAGAATAGTTAACCATGTAGTTTTACTTGAGTTTTGTAGTAATTTAGATTGTTTTACTTTTAATTCTATGTTTGAATTGCATTCTGCTAGTTTAGGTAGTCATTAGATGCATTAGATTAGCTTTATAATATGTTTTAGGTGGTTTTGCTTTAATTATATATTACACCTAAATAGATTTTGTTAAAATAGATTCAGTGTGTAAGTTAGTACTCAAATTTGATTATAAGGATCTATAAAGTTTGAGTCATTTGATTGTTTGCATTGTAATAGTGATTCTATTTCCGAAAATCCCTTTAGTTTAATTCACTCTGACATTTTGGGTCTTTCCCCTATTCCTTTAATAGATGGTTTTTGTTATTTTATCTTGTTTGTTGATGATTACTCTTGATTTACATGGATATATTTTTTGAAGCGTCGATATGAGTTATCTCAAATTTATATTACATTTGCAAATATGCTAAAAACTCAATTTTCTGGTCATATTAAAATTCTTCGAACAAACAATGCAATGGAATATAAAGATTCCTTCTTACTCCAATTTCTAAGTCATCAAGGCATTGTTGTTTAACTTTTGTCCTCACACCTCTCAACAGAATGGTCAACGTAAACATCGTCGTATTCTTGATTCTGTTCGTGCTCTTTTGATCTATGCCTCTTGTCCAGAAAAATTATAAGGGGAAGTTGCTCTTAATGTTGTTTACAATATTAATAGACTTCCTACCTTGGTTCTCCAAAATATCTCTCCTTTTGAAAGACTGTTTGGTAAGCCTCCTAATCATTCACTTCTTCAACCTTATTGTTGTGCTTGTTTTGTTCTTTTTACACCCTTATTAGCATACAAAATTAGAACCTCATTCTCGTCTATGTTGTTTTCTTTGTAATGACATTGAACATAAAGGCTATCGGTGTTGGGATCCCATTTCCAACAAATTGCGCATATCTCGTCATGTCACATTTTGGTAAAATACCATATTCTCTTTTCTTTCAAAGTTTCATAACTCTGTCACCTCCGAGTCTATATTTTTCACTGATTCTTCCTTTGAGTTATTTCCAAGTTCTAATATGGGTATTTATGATGTATTTAATATTGATCCTCCCACACGCGCTCCTGTTGAACTTATCTCAACTATTATTTCTACACCATAAAATGTTTCTAAACCTCAATGTTCCACCCAGGTACGAGAAATTCCTCATTATCTTAATGATTATCATTGCTATTCTACTATTGCAACAATCCATGAGCCTTCCTCTTATCGTGAGACAAGTACAAGCCCCCTTTGGCAATAAGCTATGAATGAAGAAATTCATGCTTTAATTGACCTTCCTCCTAACAAGAATCTGGTTGGTTGCAAGTGGGTTTATAAGATCAAAATCCGTTTTGATGGAACTATTGAGCGTTATAAATCTTACTTAGTAGCAAAAGGGTATACTCGAGAATATGGAATAGACTATGAAGTGACATTTGCCCAGTAGCCCGAGTAACCTCTGTTTGTAGTCTCTTAGCTATTGTTGTGGTTCGAAAATGGAAACTTTATCAAATGGATTTCCAGAATGCCTTCCTTCTTAGAGATCTAATGGAAGAAATCTGTATGCATCCTCCTCCTGGTTTTCATTCACCTCACAAGGTTTGTAAGCTTCGACAATCCTTGTATGGTTTAAAACAAGCTTCACAAGCCTGGTATGGCAAATTTAGTTCCACTCTTATACAATTTGGCTTTCTTTTTAGTCCACATGACTCTGCATTTATTTGAAGAATTGACAAAGGTGTTGTAGTTTTGTTGCTTTATGTTGATGATATGATAATAATTGGAGATGATGACTCCTGTAAGACCCGTGAAATTTAAATAAATAAATAAATAAATAATAAATGCGAGTAGTGGGAGCCTTTATGGCATTAAATTCTAACTTGTATAATGTGGAAAAGTACTAGCTCAACTGGTTGAGAGTACTTAATTATGTGAGAGAACTTGGGTTCAAGTCTTATGTATGCCAATTGCATGTTATTTATTTGTTATTATTTTTAAATATATGTTGATCATTTGATGGGATAATATAATCATTTAATTATATTAATCAGCATGAAACATGAATTGGTTGTGCAATTACTTGACATTGGCATGGTTGTGGGTTCAAGCCTTGAAGAACCTAAATTAAACTTTATTTTTGCTAAATTGAGTTTTGACTTGACTATGGAAGGGTAAAGAAAACCTAGTTGAGTGGGCAGCCAAGGGAGGCTAGAAAAGCAGCCCATAAGTGACGATGAATGGTAATTACATTCCCTTTTAATGCTAATTTCGTTTTAGGGTAATTAACACACACTTGATGGAATTTTAGAGAGAGAAGGAGAGAGTTAGCGATTGATTTCGTTCTGCACAATTGAGAGAGTGAGTTCAGAGGGATTTAGTGTTGTGAGAGGGAGCCTAGGAGCTAATTGGAGGGAGAACTAAGAAGACTTTGGGTGAGCAAAGAAGAACCTTGGAATTCTCAAACTTTTAGCAAGGAAACCAGGTTAGGGGAACTGGAAATCGTACTATTATTTTATATTGTATAATTGCATGAACTCTATGATGAATGGATGCATATAAATTGTCGAAAGTGTATGAAATTCACGTTTCTGGGGATTTTTCCAGAAACCACCTGGTGGGTGGTGATTGGCCGCCAGGCGACTCATCTTTTCTGTGTTGATTTTGGGTTCTTGAAGAAGAATCGCCTGGTGATAAACTCTCGACTGCCAGGCGACACGTGATTGTGACCCAATTCTGGGTTTTCTTGTTGAACTGCCTGGCGGTGATGAATACCTGTCAAGCGATGCTATCCTTTTGATTTGATTTTTGATGTTTTGTGTGGTCTGGGTTGATTCTGATCGGAGGGAAAGTTAACCATAATTATTAAAGGATGGTTTTGATGTCAAACTGTGGTTATAATCACGTATTGAGGTCGTAATCGAATGGAACAGTGGAGAGATGGTTAAGGTTGGAAAGTTTGGGGATTAATACTGTGAGACGAATTGGTGGTGTAATTTAGGGGAAAATTATAGAGAATGAGTGTGGGTCGTACATTGGTCTGCATGCGGGTGAATTTGTGTAAGAATTGGAAGAAATTGGACAGGGAGAAGGTTGAAATTGTGAGATTGGGAGTTCTCGTAGGGAGGAAGATTCTGGGAATCCAGAAATCATACGCACCGCCTAGCGGTGCAAAGTCCACCGCCAGGCGCCATCACAAAGGCATTTCCCTTTGCGTGGCTGCGGGAATTTTGATGGCTTTGTGATTTTGGGAAGGTCAGGTTTTGGTAAATGCGAGATTAAAGATAGAATGAGAAGTAGGAATTAATCCATTATTTTGTGTGAGGGAGGGATTATTATGTTGCAGTAAGTGCAAGGAATCAAGGATGATGGTCAATGAAGTATAAATTGTAGTTAAGTGTGACTAGGCAAACAATGCAGAGAATGTACTGAAACATGCTAGTAAAATGAGAAGTAAGAACTCATATAAATATATATACATAATAGATGGGATGAATCCATGTAAATTTGATAAGCTTTGGAAGAGATTAGTAACTTGAGGTAAATCTGACAGATTAGGATTGGGGGTGTATCTGTAGTGATTCAATTTCATGGTAACTGGTGCTTATATCAAATGTAGCAGGCATATGAATGGGAATAATTGACCCCAATGATGACTAAGAACACAAATTGAATTGAGAAACTTTTTGTTTGGTAATTCTGGTGGTGTTAGCATGTTGTAGGCATTATAGGTGTGAATAAGGTATGGCAATTGAACTGGTGAAGTAAGAGGGTGAGGACGGAAGACATAGTCTAAACCAGTTGAGTATTGAGCAAACTACTGATATAGCACCAGGAGATAGCTTGGATTCAGAGAACAACCTGTACGTGTGGCGCCTGGCGGTAGTAAGCGTCCCGTCAGGTGATAAATGTAGGGCAGCGAGGAACGAGGCACTTGGCGCCTGGCGGTATGCGTCCCCCACCAGGCGGTCTGGAAGCAGCAGCGCCTGGCGGTAGGTGTCCCCCGCTTGGCGATTTTGTTGTTGCAACTTTGGGTTGTTAGTTCTGCATGCGTGATCTACAAGGCTTTTGGTGATGCTTTAAAGGTGGGTTTGCTGGTGTTCCTTGAGTTGAGCTCGGAACGTATCCCTTGAGTTGAGCTCAGGATAGGGGTTAAGCACGTGACATTCCTCGAGTTGAGCTCGGAATGACATCCCTCGAGTTGAGCTTGGGATGGCGGATGAACACAAGGAACCCTTGAGTTGAGCTCGGGTTGGCGAGTGGTGTCGGTGTGAGTGTGCTGGTTGTGGCCAGTACAAATGGGTCTAGATAGATTGCCCTCCTCGGTAGTTGACTGACGTTATGAACTATGTTCGTATTTGGGAACTCCACCTAGCGTTACGGTGTGTGATCCGTAGCAATGGTTTTCCGCACGTGCTCTATCGGTTGTGGCCGATAGGTATGGCAGCAAGTCACCTTGGGGTAATCACTAGAAGATGTAGAACACGATTCACATGGTGGTGGCCATGTGGTATGGAATTAAAGAAAGGAAACTTTCCCTGATGTGTATATTGTGTTATATATATATATATATATATATATATATATATATATATATGAGTGTCTTATATATATATATGAATGTATAATTATATGTTTAATTTGTTAAGCTCACCCTATTTGCTTGTGTTTGGCGATGATCGGTGTGCATGATACACATGAGCAGATGATGTTGATGCAGGTGGTCCTGGTGAGGCTTAGCTATGGAGCAGGGATGGCTTGGGAGTTTTATGTTTTTATTATTATTGATTTTGAAATAATTTGTAAACACTTACGAGATGCTTTTATATTATTTCCAGATGTTATAATTTATGGATTTTGGTTTATTATTGGAAGTAATAAAAGTTTTAAATTTCCCGCGCTTTTGGGAAATGAGGTTTTATTAAATGCAGCGTAATCATTATTTTTTTTTCTTTATTTTATTATTTAAATCTGTAATATCCGGCTGAGATGTTACAACTCTGGCATTTCCACATTACAAAGTTATCTTAATCAAAATTTTGAAATGAAAGATCTTGGTCTTCTTAGCTATTTTTTGGGTCTTGAAGTGTCTCACAATTTTGAAGGCTATTATCTCTCCCAAGCCAAGTATGCTTCTAACTTACTTTCTCGAGCAGGTATCACTGATAGCAAAACTGAATCTACCCCTTTGAAAGTCAATTGTAAGCTTACTCTACTTGATGACACTCCTCTTGATGACCTCACTTTGTATCAATAAGTTGTTGGTAGTCTTATTTACCCCATTGTTACTCGACTTGACATTGCATATGTTGTCCATGTCGTCAGTCAATTTATCTCTACACCTCGGTCATCTCATTTTTCTGTAGTTCTTTGGATTCCTTGTTACATTAAGGGAACTATTTTCAAGGTTTACATTTCTCTGCTAATTCATCTTTGGTCTTATCTAGATACTCTGATGCTGATTGGGTAGGCAATCCAACAGATCGTCTCTCTACAATAGGTTATTGTTTCTTCTTAGGAACTTCTCTTATTTCCTAGCATAGCAAAAAGTAGACTATTGTTGCCCGCTCTAGCATAGAATCTGAATATCGTGCTCTTGCTGATGCCACTCATGAATTACTCTGGTTACGATGGTTGTTAAGTGATATAGGTGTCACACATCCTTCTACTACTCTACCTTATTGTGACAATAAAAGTGTTATACACATTTCTCATAATGATGTTTTCCATTAGCTCACAAAGCACATTGAAATTGATTGTCACCGTGTTCGTCATCATGTTGTTAATGGCATTGTCCTATTGACTTCAGTCTCCTCTACTGATATCTTTACCAAAACTCATCCTCCAAAACGCTTCTAGGATCTCTTAAGCAAACTTAAGTTGACATCGGTTATACCAACTTGAGTTTGACGGTGGGTGTTAGCATAATGTTAGCGTAATATTATGGTAGAATAATAGATGAAATATTATAATAGAATAATAAGAGATATCCTTAGCTTTATTATAGGAGATCTAATAGCTTATTTTTAGTAATCATATCATTACCATATTGTTGTATTTTCTCCAAAATTAATTATTGGACTCTTGTATATAAGTGGTTCATATATCACTGAATAAAACACAATATATACAATACAATATTCGTTTTCTATGTTATGTATCTTTTGATAGATTAAAAAGGACATTGAAATGATTGTTAGGGTGTTTCAACCTCATGATGTAATAAAGGCATTCCATTTGGAAAAATTGTATGAATCAACCTCTAGTTCAAAAATTTCCACAAAAAAATTTCCTACATTTTAGAAACCAAAAACTAGTGCAAAAGCTATTTTTCCTACACTTAACCATGTACACAAGTTCCCCAATTCACATATTTTCCTAAATACAAACCAAAGACAACCAAATACAAAACTTACATTTGCATTTATGACTGAGAGAAGATCTAAAGGATTTTTTTTTTACTTTTGTGATGAACCTAGCCTAATACATGCATTGACACATAAGAAACTTGGGATTCATGTGTTGGAGATGAATGATATGAAGGTGGAGATGGTGGATCAGTCTGAGGACACTCAAGAAGAGGGTAATAATTCCTTGGATCCTCAAATATCAATTAATGCCTTATCATGTATAGTTAGCTTCAAAACCATGTGAATGACGAGCTACTATAACAAACAACCTTGCATATATATTCATTGACAATGAAAGTACCTATAATTTTCTAGATGAGGTGGTGGCTAAGAAATTGGGTTATGCTATCAAAAATATTCCCACCTTAAAGTGTGGTAGTAGCAAATGTGTTCATGCTATTTTATGTTCAAGCTAAGAAATTGGTTTTGAGAGGGGCAATGTGAGGAGCTAAAGACTACTAGGAAAAAAATATTTATAGAAGCAATTGCTTCTAGTGTGCATTTATCCATGCTCCAATAGTGTGACAAGATAATACTTTCTTACTACAATCATTAATCACACATGTTGATAGTCAAATTATTTATGAATCTATTGATGAATTACTAGGGCAATTTGAGGCCATTTCCATGAACCTACCATATTACCACCCTAGAGAAAAAACCATGATCCTAAAATTTCATTGGTTGCAAGTGCCAATCTTATTAATAAGAGGCCCTAATGATATGGTGAGAAGCAAAAATATTTTATGACAAGTTGGTGCAAGACTATGTATGGTATAATACAGAAAAGTAGCAGCCTTTTTGTAAGTCTAGTTGTCCTAGTTGGCAAAAAAGATTGTTCTTAGAGACTTTGTGTTGACAATAAAGACCTTAATAAATAGACCATCAAGGAAGGTTCCCTATTCCTTTAGTGGGTGATTTGTTGGATGAGTTACACGATTGCTAGATGTTCTACAAAATTGATTTATGGTCAAGTTATAATTAAGTGCAAGTGGAAGGTAGCATATTCACAAATTAACAAATTTAGAAAGGGTAAAATCAATCCTAAGTCATATTCCCATGCATACGAAATTAATTTTTAACAAAATATTTTTTTATAAAAACTAACACAAATGGTTAAAAAAACACAATACAAATAATAAAACTGGTGTCAAACCCTTATGAGGTTGACTGATATCACATTTATATAATCTCTCATAAATGATCCCTCTAAAAGGAAAAAAAATCATAAAAAATTAATAATTTTATATTCTAAGTAATTGAGTTATAGTATAATCATGAATATATTCCAATCAAATATTATCCCACATTTAACTTACAATACAAAGTAAATGAGCTTTGTCAATCTTTCAATGAGGCTACAAAACGATGTTCTTAAAGAACCCTAATCTCATTACTTATCAAGAAAAAATAGATAACAACAAAGCTAAAAGATAATAATTGACGAATTCAGAAATTGAACAGAAAAACGATTGTGGACACAATAGTTGAACTAATGAACTTCATGGCATCATTCAAAAAGCAGACTTAATTAAAGCTGCAAGATCCTCCACTTGATCTCATATATCAAAGATCACCGACACTTCGAGCCTACTTCAATATGAAATACAATATTTAGCTTTAATTTTCAGAGAAAAAACATCTAAAATAGGTTCAAAATAAACACAAGCATATTGTAAGCATTAGATAAACTGAAAACAATTTCATAATTTCTTCCTTTGAAATTAAAGTGTCGATCTTCTTCCACGTGAAACTACAACACATGTGAAAATTTTGGTATTTTTGGAAAGAATACTAATATATTGACACCAGTTACACTTATTTGACACTATTTTTCTTAATGAAAAAGTAAAAGTAATAAAAATGTCAAATGAATGGTTTCAGAATAGTTTTTTCCTTTTGGAAGATGTATACAAAAGATTATTGTGTTCAAGAAAAATATGACAAATTTCCCTTGATTTAATTTCCAAGATTACACTAACTAATCCTTAAATATATGTCACAAATTCATATTGAAAGTTATTCTTTCAACTTTACTGATGCAGACACAATTCATATTTCTGTCACAATTTTTAATACTGATTGATTGATGATATTTTCTTCTTATATTTATTCAAAAAAATATTGAGTTTAGTATAATCTACAAATAAAACATAAATTAGCATAAACAATAGGAAAATAAATAACTAAAACTATAATGTTAGTTTTACTGACCTGAACTAACTGTGGTGCTTCTGTGCTAAGAATGTTATTGAAATTGAGCATGTAAGTAACATATAGTTGGTCATACACTCGATTGATCAATCGATAGTACTTATGTCTCCATTTCCTAAAAATGAGCAAAGAACCAAAAAGACCACAAAATCCAACTGCAAACCCAACTCCCATTCCAAGATACAGTGATTCTTTATCAAATTCACCACCTTCGTTGATTGTATGTTGTTGGATTGTATTGAAAGGATTTTTTTTCACGTTACACTTTGAAAGAGGAGCTCCACAAAGTGTTGGGTTTCCATTATAGCTTGATACACCGAAACTTTGAAGTTGAGTCCCTATTGGAATTTGTCCAGAAAAATTGTTGCATGATAGGTTCAAATAACTTAGAAAAGACAACGCAACCATGTTTTGTGGAATCTCACCAAAAAGCTTATTATTAGAGAGATCAAGAGATTCTAGATTTTTCATTCCTCCAATTGTCTTAGGTATAGTTCCAGTCAAATGATTATAAGATAAATTCAATGTTTGAACTTCAATCAGCCTAAATAATTCCGAAGGAATCTCTCCAGATATCTTGTTAGCTGAAAGGTCAACGGTTCTCCTGCTCAAGTCAAGTCTACTTTCATAAACCCGACCCTTTGCATATAAATAAATGTTGCCATCTAAATTAAAGAGAGGTACAGGATAATAATGTGTTATCATTTCTGTTGTGTTATACAGAATATGAGGCATTGATCCCGAAAGTTTATTATGGGCGAGATCCAAGTGAATCAAAGAAGAGAGAAGGAATATTTGAGATGGAATACTTCCCTGAAATTTATTAGATCTTAATATCACCACTTCTAAGTTTTTGGACATATTGTTTGGTATATTTCCAGAAAATTCATTTTTTTCAAGATTTATAACTAATAAATATGTCGACCATGAAAGATTCTCAAGAACTTCACCGAATAAATTATTATTCCACAAGCTGATAAAAAGCAAATGTTTCAAGTCCTTCCAACTATGTGGAATCGATCCTGTGAAAGAGTTATGAGATAAATCCACATATTCGACCTCTGGTGATAAATGTGGGAGTGTTCCTGTGAAATTATTATGGCTTAACCATATGTACTTAGAATTTAGCAAGACGTTGGATATGTCTCCACTAATTGAGTTGTTAGATAAATCGATCCCTTCATCAATACCAGCTATTAAGCCCCAAAACTTTTCTTCTTCTACAAATGAAATTTTTGAGCTTGACATGTATAAAGTTGAAAGTGACTTTTGAGTATATATCCATGGTGGAAATTGAGGACCTTGATTTGTATCATCCAAATAAAGCCTTTTCAGTTGAAACAGAGGAATCCATTCAGGATTGAAATGAAACCTTGTGTTGCTCAAGTGCAACACTTGTAAATTGTGGAGTCTGGAAAAATGCAAGTCAAATATTGTACCAGAAAAGGAATTATAACCAATTTTTAAGACAACCAAATATGTGAGATTTCCTAAAGTGAAAGGAACGGAACCAGAAAACATGTTGCCTGATAGATCAAGGTATTCCAAATTTTGGTAGTTGAACAAACTTGAAGGTATTTCACCGTAAAAACTATTGTCTTTAAGTTTAAGATAGGAGACATCACGACTGAGATTAAACAACCAATGTGGCAATTCAGAGTTAAAATGGTTACCTGAAAGATCAAGAGTGACAAGTGAAGTAAGATTCACATGCTTTAAAGATGGGCTCATGGTGGTTAGTTGACAATGGCTCAAGTGTAGGTCTGATAATGAAGGAGGCATGGCTAAAAGCCAGTTGGCTTCTTCGTGAAGATCTATTCCATAAAGGTCAAGATATTTCACAGAATGAAGTTGAGAAAGCCATTGAAGATCAAAATTCCCATGTAAAGAAATTTGACTAAGTTCAAGATGAGAGATGTCAGTACTAAGATTAAACAACCAGCTTAATGATTTTGAGGTGAAATAGTTGGTTGAAAGATCAAGAGTTACAAGTGAAGTAAAATTCACACGTTTGAGAGACGAAGTGATGTATAGTTCATAAAAACTCAATCGTAACTCGAACAAAGAAGGGAGCATAGACAACAATTGAAGCCCATTGGTAGCATAACGAAGATTTGTATAACCAAGGTTGAGATATCTCATGAAGAAAGTTGAGAAAGCCAATCAAGACTATCCATGGAAATATCATTCTTGAAGGATAAGTCAAGCATGAATAAATCAAGGTAATGGAGGTTGGAGCCAAATATGACACCATTTTGAATTGGTGGAATGCGAATAACATTAAAGTAGTTATGGCTCAAATTCAAATGATATAGAAATTGAAGTTCCAACAAAGATAACTTGATTTCACCTCCTAGAAATTGTTGGGATAGATCAAGTTTTGTTACTCTGCTTGTGGTATTGTCACAGTGAACTCCTTTCCATTCGCAACAGTCTTGTTCAGTGGACCAAGTGACGAGGTTGTTGGATGGATCAAGAACACCCTCTTTAAACATTTGCAAGGTTTGTCGGTCCTTCTCATTGCAGCGAAGTTGGCTAAGATTGTTGCACACAATTTTTTGGAATGTAAAAGCATAATAAAGTAAAAGCAAAAGAACTGAAAATTGTGATATAAAGGTCATCCTGATTGAGAGAAGAAGGATTAATTGAGAAGAGATTGATGAATGATGACCGTTGTGACATTGCTCAATGAAGATGTATATTTATAGAGATGGTTAGCTTTTCATGAATCTTTGTGAAATTTCTTTTCAAACTTCTCACCTGAAATGCTGACTTTGGAACTAAAAAAAAAAAAAAAAAAAAAAAAAAAAAAAAGAAGCGCAGATATAATTTTGGGAAAGAAAACTTTAATCGCTTCTGCAAATTTTCTTTGACCTTATTGTTTTAATTTTACTAGTGAGAATGCTTTCTTACACAAGAATTTTCAATTGTTTCTACTAAAAATTATTTTAATTTACTTTTAAATCTTTCTTATTTTTTAATATGTTTGAGTTTGAATTAAAATTTTAAAATATAGATCGTTTGATATTTAAATTAATTTAAGAATTTAATTTTTCTTCGTTATATAAAAATATTTTAATATTTCTAGTTAATTTATTTATTTAATTTATATTTAATAAATATAGATATTTTAATATGATTAATTCTTTAATTAATATAAATAATAATAATTAATTTAATTTCTTTTACAAAAGTATATTTTAAATAGTTTTTAAAAATTATTTAATTTTTAGTCTAAACTTTAAATATATATATATATATATATATATATATATATATATATATATATATATATATATATAAAATTATTTAATTATCTAAACTTTAAAATGTTTAATTTTTCTTTAATAAATACAAATATTATAATATTTGTAATTTATTTATTTAATTAAAATATAAATATTTTATATAATTGATTTTTTAGTTTAGTTACTAGAGTTCTTAGGACCTATTATAATACTAATATGCTTAGAGAGAATCATGAGGGGAGGCTTGTATTAGTAATCATTATGAGTAATCTTGATCAGAATCTGATGGTATCTCGATCTCATATATATCTTTGAAAACACCACCACTTCGCGTAATAGATCCGTCAAATCATCTATCATTGGCAATTGGTACTTGATCATGATGATCAACTTGTTCAATTGTCTGTAGTCCGCACATAGCCTAAATACTATCTTTTTTCTTCACCAACAACAGTATTTAGACCTGTGTTTAGAAAAGGAAATGCTAAATAAGGATCAAATTATAAGTAGTGGGAAAATGTCAAGACTAAAACAGATGCATGCATATTACGTTAACTATAAAAATTTAGAAGCAAAAGTTTCCTACTATAAGCACGACTTTGAATGTTTGTTGAGAGCTCTAAAGCTCTAAAGCTCCTTTTTAAACACGTTTCAAACAAGCCTGCTGTTGGATATGACTTGAAAAGTAAGAAGCAGATAAAGAAATATGTAAAAATTGCTTGTCACCATTGTGGAAATTTTGGACACTCCGTGTTGGATACTAAATTAATGCTCACAATATTGCAGTAGATAAACTAAAGCTCTCAGATGTTGCAAAAGAATAGTACATCTGCTTTATTAAAGAAATGGGCTTATATAAGCTCTATACAACTAACACGAAGAAAATTCAGTAGCCATGTTTAACAATCCCTACTAACGTAGAAGACTAAAAACAACTTATTCAAACTATAATTATGTCCCTGATATTTAGGATCTTATTTACAATAAATAATAATAAACTGAATTGACTAAATAAAAACCGAATCCTAAAACTCCGCTGCTAAGTGTTAATATAAAAGGCAACAAATTAAATCTGAGATAATAAAGGACCCGAAAAGGATATGGGTATCAAAAGAGTTTATAACTTTTATTGCAAATTTGTTTTATGGAAAGAGGTTAGGATTGAGTTGGTTCCTAGACAGTGAATGCTTGTGACAGATGAAAAGCACAAAGTCTATATTCCTCGATTTAAGATAAATTATGTAAAAAGTAATAAGTTAATATTTTTTAGTTAATTGTGATTCATCTATAATTAACAATAAATAGGATTATTTTTATAACCATTTTCGTAAATGTTTTTTTTAGCGTGCCAATTATTTTTCAATTCTATCCTTATTAACATATTCATTTTATTATTTACCTTTTAGGCTTTATAAGTTTTTTTTAATTCAACTTACCTATAATGAAAACTATAAAAATGAAATGCATATGATAAAATTACAAAAACTATTTATTTTATAATTAATTTATATAAACATATATTTCATAATTTTAATAACATTTTTTATTTTAATAATTATGATAAGATATTCTCTTTTCTGATTTGTTCTCATTAAAAGAGAGTGGACACATATGTTTCTACTAGTATTATATTAAAAGAAATATTGAATTGTTAAAAATAATTATAAAATCGCCAACTGATTTCGTTTTATAACTATTATACAATTAAGTAAAGCGTTTTTAACAGATATGTATGGTTAGGTTGAACCGTTGGAAATTTAATGAAGTGAATTAGACGTGTTTATTTTTCCAAGCAGCTTCTTTCATATGGATCACTTTTTTCATTCTTTCTTTCCAACAGAGTCAGAATCAAAATCACCTCTCTTACCATGTTTATTAACTTTCTTTTCTTGATGTAGAATTCAATAAAGATAGTATTTTGATAAAATAATTTCAAGGTTTCTTGCTTTCTCTCCTTTTACTTTTATTTCATAATAAATATATGAATTCCAATCAATATAAAATTAGATGAAAAGTAAGAATATAACTAACAAAAACATTAACATTACTTTAAATTTTAAAAACAACAGATAAGTAATATTTTTTTAAAAAACTTATAATACAAAAAAAAAGAATTTTCTTAATTTACGAAAAGGTGTAAATATAGTTCTCTTTCGTAACTCACAAACCTCAATCAAATTTTACATAAACGATAGAAAATGGTATGGGATAATAATTCCACAACTCAATTAATGGCCAACCGTGCCGATCACATCTAAATATGAAAAATACGATGACGACCAAGACTTTAAAATTTTTTATATTTAAATTGCAGAAGAAAAAACAACTAAATATTAGTGTGGAAACATTTTAATGATAACGAGTTTTCTAAGTCAATACTTTAAAAGTCAGGTTGTGGATTGTGACTTTTATCGTCAATTTTGACCTAGTATACCTTCTCCAGTGACTATTATAAATTTACGAGTACGGGTCAAAATTGGATTAAAAAATTATTAAAATTTTTTCTAAATGATTAATAATTGATTAAAACTGGACCTTTTTTAATTTATTTTTTTAAAATTGAATCGAAATTATTAGTTTAATTTGTGGTTTGATATTTTAAAATTGAATTACAATGAACTGAAATAAAATTAATTATTTGAATATTATTATTTATTATTTAATCCTCACGAATTATGTTGCTTAAGGTTGTTAGAATAAGTTATTTTGGTGTATGGATTTGATGAAACAAGTGCATAAAATTATGTGTGATTGATGAACATTTGTGATACGATCCTATCTAGGAAAGAGTATGATCGTTTCTGAATTTGAATCTTCAAGAGGCACGACACGAATAAATCATAGAAGAACGCGGAATAAGACACGGATGAAAGACGCCACAATCTAGCATATTGATAAGTCAAGTGAAGATTCACCACAAAGATGTTAATCTTTGATAAGAACCAGAAGCCTAAGCCAAGAACAAAGAGAATCCTCTCTTTAATGAAATCAAATTCAATATATGACTAAAAGTATTTTCATTATTTTTGGTACCACTATATATATAGGCAGATAAATTTAAGAAAACCTAAGAACCCTACAAGAAGGCCCAAGCCCAAAACATAAAAACATAAACTAATTTATAAAAGAAAGCCCAAAGTCCAAAAACATAGAACATAACTAATTTCTAAGAAGAAATCCAAAGTCTAAAAACATAAACTAATTTTCCTAAAAATTATCCTTCAAATGTGCTTTAAGCCATGATCTTCATATTCTTTGAATTTCAGATTGCTTGTAGCATCAAGAACCTTGAATAGTTTTGATCTTTCAATCTCTTGCTCCTTGCCCTTATCATAGGTCCTTTAAATTGTTAAAGTTTATCTTCAAGTTCTTCTTGTATGAAATCTTGGGATAGTCCTCTATCATTTTCTTCATTCTTGAAGAGAATTTGTCCTCAAATTTGTCTCACTTGAAAATTCTTTATCATTCTCTCCTGTTTTGAGAGAATTCGGCCCGAATTCTAGAAGGTCTTATACACAAACACAAACATAAATCACAGACACAAATTGAAAATAAAATAAAATAATAGAAATTCTATAAAATGATATTTGGATCCTAAAAGAGGTCAATATCTTATTATCAAAGATTTTGCAGTGTTGCCTCCAGGGTCAAATACCCACCTGCACCAATCAACAATTTTAAATTAAAGATAAAATGCTCAAAGAAAAGAAAAGGAATGTTGCTCAAACAAACAACCTAATTATCTGTATGACTTTGATCACCCATAGGTTAGTTAGAAATGGGTAAACAAGCTAATTCATGAGCATATATTTCTAAGCTTGTGTCTTTTTTTTATCATCATTTCGTCTTCCCATTGTTGATCTCCTTGTTGCTTGATGAATAAGTCTTCCCTAAGTATCATTTCGTCTTTCCATTGTTGATGTCATTGCTCTTTGATGAATAAATTGTCCATAGGCAATAAAACAATAAGAGGAAAGTTAGTACCTTTTTTCATTTACAATTCATAATGCTCTCTTATTTCTTTTTCTTTTTCTCTTTTTTCTTCCTTCTCTCTTTTTCTACTCTTTTCTTTCTTTACTTTTTCTCGCTCTTCTTTCTCTTTTCTCTCTCCTTCTTCTTTCTCCTCTTGCTCGCTCTTTTCTTTCTCTTCTTTTTCTCTCTTTTCTTTCTCTCTTTTCCTTTGCTTCATTTTCTATAAATGTTTCATTCTCACGGACTCTTTTTAGCTTTCGCTCTTGCCTTCTTTTCAATATATCTAATTTTTGCATTGTCCTTCTTCCTCCTCTCTCAAGTATGAAATGTAGTTCTTGAGGTCTTCATGAGTCATGGGACTTGCATCCCCATTAGGACATTGATGAGTTTCATGCCCATAGCCTTCACATTTAGTGTACTTGTCTTTGGCAATGATTTTCTATAAGGATTGTGCTTCTGTTTAATACTAGCAATCTTGCCAATTAGCTTTATAATTCTAGATTCCAAGGCATTGACGTCCTCTACCAAGGCCTCATAAACACCAGGTGTATCTCTACGTATCACTATCTTGGTACATTCAAATCCTCTAACCAAATGATCAAGGTTAGGAGTAGGATAATTTAAACAATATGTTAAACCAGTTCCAAAAGGATGCCTTTGTGGAAACATATTGCATTACTCAATATTGGTAGTTCCTGTAAGAAAATGTTAGTAATAATAATTTCTTTTTTTTGGACCTCACCACTATGTTAAGTGTTTCACTCAATTTTCCACTCGTATATCACACTTATAGGCTTTTTCTTGAATGTACTCTCTTGTCTTTTACCACTCAAATTCCCTTTAGGACTTGGCAAATAACTCTAGTAACTTAAGCAAAGAGTGAACAAACAATGTGAAAAATGTTGCGAGATCTAAATATTGACTTAAAAGGACAGAAAATTCAAAACTCTAAACAAAAATTTAAGGAATTTTAAAGACACAAAATAAGAAAATTAAAATTAGAAAATAATAGGACTACCAAAGAGATTTAAAGGAGACAACACAAAGACTCTAAGAGAAAGTCTGATTGCAAATAGATATTAATAAACCACAAATAAAATTGCAAAAAGTTGTATTGAACTCCCTGTTTTTGCTATCCTTTTTTTTTCAAATCTATATTTGTTTCCTTTTGACTTTGATACACAATATTTTTTTTGTTGTATTTTTTTTTGCAGTTCAACACAAAAACAAACTAAACAATTTATCCTTCAACCCCTCATACTCATGTAAATCAAAGTAAATGCACTTGCAAATCTCAAACACAAAAACAAATAATTTCCACGAATCAAATGTAGAAATAGACAATTTAAACAGAGAACAAAAAGGAAAAAAATACGCCAAATAAAAACAATTCAACCAAATTGGAAACAACCTTATGGGTTTTAATCCTTATAAATGAAACAAACAAAATTAAAAATAAAACATAGGACAAACAGACATTGAAAAATTGTAGTTTTTTTTTCATATGACACAAAAATAACATAGAAGAGGAAATTCAAACAAGAACCTTTCTCTAGAATTATGTTGCTTAAGGTTGTTAGCAGAAGTGATCTTGGTGAATGGATTTGATGAAGTAAATACATAATATTATGTGTGATTGATGAAAAATTGATAAGATTCATTGGTGATCAAGCTAGGAGTTTGTTAAATCTGGAATTGACTTGAAGATTACAAAGCTTGAAGTTCAAATTATATTCGTAGACTATTTGACATAATATAGATGTCTTTTGTCTTGTGTTTGTCCTTTTCAATATGTTAAAAATGTTTTTAATAGGTTAAAAGGTTTGTTGCATGTAGTTTTGGTATGAATATATTCAATTAGTTGAATTGCTATTTAATCGATTGATTTTAGTTAAGTCGAATGAAATCAACAGGCACAGACAAATCAACATGTTGAACTCGCTTATGACCAAGCTAGAATAACTAGTTTTTCAGAGAGTGGAGTAACACTTGAGATTTATGAGCGCGAAAACTAGTGGAACAAAATTTGGAAAACTCTCTCTCTCTCTCTCTAATTACATAGTGTGCAGTTTGTGATTGAAGGATCTTTGATCTTCTTGGAACATTTGTGCATGATTTAGGAACTTGGAGACAAAGGTTTGGTTGGCTAGGGAAAGCCTTCATTCAGGTTTGATCTTTCTTAGGTTTTTGGGTGTTGCTTGGTGGTTTTCCAGATCTGCAAGTGGGATCCTGTTGTGTTTGTTGAAACTCTTGTGGGATTCAAGAGTTTTGATGTTTATTTTGCATATTTTGAGAGTGTAATCTTGTGAATTGTGTAAACCTTTTGAAATAGTGAAAGTTATATTGACAAAAAGAAGATGATGGACATCTTCCTTCAATAAGGAGTTTGATGATAATGATGACTTGTGAAGAAGTATGGAAGACTTAATGATGATGCATGGAAAAATGTTGAAGACTTAAAAGAATGTTTCGATTCAAGAGATATATTGAAGACTTAGGGGTTTATTTGTTTAGGTCTTGCACTACCAGAAAAACGTCAATTATCGACGGATATATATATATATATATATATCTGTCGGTACACATCTGTCACTAAATACGATATTTCTTGTAGTGTTGTAATTTTGTGTATGTTATTTAAAATAGTTAAATTAGTATGTCAAGAGTCAAAAAGGAAAAACCCTAGCAGTAGAGCACCAAGTGAATTTTATTTATTTGCAAAACTCACCGGAATAATCGATTATTCTTAGTGATAATCAATTATCTCAGTTAAAACTGATTTTTGAGAAAAGCCTCTGTGATAATCGATTATCACTTGCTGATAATAGTTTATCCTAGCTGATAATAGATTATCACAACGAGAAAAAAATTTTATAAAAGTTTTTGTGATAATCGATTATCACTTATGATAATCGATTATCTATGGTAGTTGTGACTTAAATTTTCATATTCTTAACCTAATATTTAAATAGGCTTTTATAAATAAAGTGGTAGACTTTCATTATCAAATACAGAAGTTAGAGAAGTCTGAGTACTTGAGAACTCTTTATGGGAAGGCTTTGAAAAACCTAGTGTGGGTTGAGCAATAACTTTCATTAAGTGGTATCTTAAGTGATTGAGTGTTGCTACTGTTGTTAGGAGAAGTCGATAATCCTTTGTGTGATTCAAAGGAGGTGTTCATTCCTTGTGTGATTCAAGGAAGGTGTTTATTCATCTCTTGTGTGATTCAAGAGAGGTGTTCATCCCTTTTGGATTTCAATGGAGGTGTTTTCTAAACCCTAATCTTTCTTATCATTGATTGTAAGTTTGGTTTATTTTAGTGATTGAGTTAATCTCGTTTTTTAGAGATTAACAATTGTACATAGGGTCTTTTGATTCGAACCAGTATAAATACTTTGTGAAATTTTCTCTTCCTTACTCTCTATATTTTATGGCGTTTATTAAAATAAAGGAAAGAATTTTAATTAAACTTTGATATTAAAAGGGAAAAGATTTAAAAGCACAATTTTTATTAAGAACCCAATTCACCCTCCTCTTGGTTTTTTGTCCATTACGCTAATCATTTCGCTACTTAATTAACAACAAGTTAGGCTTGAGTTGTCTTGACAAACTAGATGTAGCTCAGTTTTGAGTGAACCAGTATAAAAATCTATGTAGCTTGTGTTTGCATCTTTTAATGGTTGTTGAGTGATTTGACATAGTCTGAGACTATATCTCTATTTGTATTGTTAATTGGAATCAATCTTGATGAGTTTTAAATATTGTTCCTAAGTTAATCTTTAAATTCGTATTTTTACCGAATTTTCCAGTATTTTAATCGACTATTTCGATATTTTAATATGTTGAAATATACTACTTTGTTATCTATTTAATGAAATCAATATGTTAAATCTATTTTCAAGCAAGACGGAGCAGGCCATGAAAGTAGACTTGTTTCTGAAATGTAGGACGGGTGAACCCAGCTTGCACTTTGCAGATCAAAATACAAAATAAACCAAAACAGGTCAAACTAGCTCGTTTTGTCATTTCTAATTTCTAAGACATCAATATTTTGGTAGTATTTTTTTTTTTTTCATTTTGCATGTTGCTGTTATCTTAGTTCTGACAATTTTAAAATATCAATCTTTTAATTAATTATTTTAATTTTTAAATTTACCTTTTTCTTCTTTATTTAAATTAAATATACACCTTTTCTCATATTTTTATTTATATTTTCACATTTTACTTAAATTAAAGAAATATCCAATACTTGTCCCGTGTCAAAGAGTTTATAATTTCAATACATTATTAGCCAAAAACTATCAACCAATTAGAACATTTTGAAGAAAATAATTTTAAAGCATTACGTAAAACTTAATAATTTTAAATTATAAATAATTGAATTATAGCATAATCATGAATACATTCCAAATAAATTTGTCTAATCAACTATTCAATTAGGCTACACAACGATGTTCGCGAAGAACCCTAATCTGTTATCTAGACAAAAGCAGATAACAACATAGCTAAAAGATAGTAATCAGCGAAAATGCAGAAATTGAATGGCAAAACGCTTGTGGACACAATAGTTGGATTAAGGCACTTCATGGCATCATTCAGAAATCAGTGCTAAGCTGGAAATGATCTTTCACTTGACCTCTTATATCAAAGATAACCGACACTTCGAACCTACTTCAATACGAGAGACAATATTTAATTTCAATTTTTAGACAAAGATCATCTAAAATATGTTTAAAATAAACACATGGATGGATAATTGTAACCATTACATAAACTGAAAACAATTTCATATGCTCTGCCTTTGAAATTCGAGTGTTAATCTTCATCCACGTGAAGTTATTTTTACAAATCAAGCTCAATTAATTTTCAAAATTATGTATCTAGTCCTTTTAAAAAAATTTACAAAGAGGCTAAGTCGTAGTTAGGATGAACGGTTTCTTACCAAGAGCTCAATACGTACCAGGAGAGGAGATTTCAATGAAAATGTTGACATCGTGACGCTCGATAACGACTTCAATGTAAATTAATTATGTTTAATCAAAGTCATGCAAATAACATACCACTTCAAGAAAAATATAGTAGAACTATAGTAGAGCTGAAGTCATGGACGGTTGAGATGACTTAGTCTAAAGTTGGAAAGTCATGAAATTGAGTGTGACGACTTCAACGTAATTGTTGTTGAACAAAAACCATACTCCCCTATGACGACTTAAGCAGTGATTTTTAAACTAAAATCGTGCACATTGGTGCAACACTAAAGTTTTGTGAATAATCCTCCACTTGATATTCTATATCAAAGAGCACTGTCACTTTGAGCCTACTTCAACACGAGATACAATATTTAACTTCAATTTTCAGACAAACAATAAACACATGCATGGATAATTGTAACCATTAGATAAATCGAAAACAATTTCCTAAGTTCTTCCTTTGAAATTCAAGTATCAATCTTCATCCACGTAAAACTACAACACATGTGTCGCGTCGCAAAAATTTGATATTTTTGGGAAATGTATACAAAATATACTTACTAGGTTGCAAGAAAAATATCACAGATTTGTAGTCTATCTTTTCAGCCCCGAAGACAACATCATAGTACTCTTGATTTAATTTCGTAGATTACACTAACTAATTCTTATATATATGCCACAAAATCATATTGAAAGTTATTCTTTCAACTTTATTGATGCAGACACATTTCATAGTTTCGTCACAATTTTTAATACTGATTTGATGATATTTTCTCCCGATGTTTATTCGCAAAAATATTAAATTAATTATGATCTACTAATAAAACCTAAATTAGCATAAATAACATGAAAATAAATAACTAAAATTATAATGTTAGTTTTACTTACCTGAACTGACCGTAGTGCTTATCTGCTAAGAAAGTTATTGAATTGAACATGTAAATAACATAAAGTTGGTCATTAACTCTATTGAGCAATCGATAATATTTGTGTCTCCATTTCCTAAACATGACAAAGAACCAAAAACACCACAAAATCCAATTGCAAACCCAACTCCCATTCCAATATAGATTGATTCTTCATCAAATTCACCATCTTCCTAGATTATATTTTCGATTGTATTCAGAGCATTTTTTCCATGCTACACTTTGTAAGAGTAGCTCCACAAAGTTTTGGGTTTCCATCATCGCTTGATACACCAAAACTTTGAAGTTGAGTCCCTATTGGAATTTGTCCAAAAAACTCTTTGCATGATAGGTTCAAATAACTCAAAAAAGACAAGGTAGCCATGTTTTATTGTTCCAGTCAAATGATTATAAGATAAATCAATATTTGAACTTGAATTAACCTAAATAATTATGAAGGAATCTCTCTAGATATCGTATTAGCTGCAAGGTCAATAGTTCGCCTGTCCAAGTCAAGTTCCTTTCAACCTTTTGCATAGAAATCAACGTTGCCATCTCCCATTAAGAGAGGTGTGGAATAATTCTTTGTTGTCATTTCTGTGAGCTATACGCAATCTAAGGAATTGAACCAGAAAGTATATTATAGGCAAGATCCAAGTGAATCAAAGAAGAGAGAAGGAATAGTTAAGGTGGAATACTCCCTTCAAATTTATGAAATCATAATATCACCACTTCTAAGTCTCTAGACATGTTGTTTGGTATAGTTCCAAAAAATTCATTTTTTTCAAGGTTTATAACAATCAACTCTGTCCAACATTAGAGTTTAACAAGCACTTCACTGAATAAATTATTATTCCACAAGCTGATAAAGTACAAATGTTTCAAGTTCTTCCAACCATGTGGAATCAATCCTTTGAAATAGTTATGAGATAAATCCACATAACCGACCTTTGGTAATAAATGTGGGAGTGTTCCTGTGAAATTATTATGGCCTAAAATTATGTGGTGAGCATTTAGCAAAACGTTTGACATGTCTCCACTAATTGAGTTGTTTGATAAATCAATTATTGTATCAATACCAGCTATTAAGCCTATAAACTTTTCTTCTTCAACAAATAAAATTTTTGAGCTCGACATGTATAAACTTGAAAGTGACTTTTTTTGTATATACCCGTGGTGGAAATTGAAGACCTTGATTTGTATCATCCAAATAAAGCCTTTTAAGTTTAAACAGAGGAATCCATTCAGGATTGAAATGAAATGTGAGTCTTATTTTGCTCAAGTTCAACTCTTCTAAATTGTGGATTCTGGAAAAGTGGATGTTACCAGAAAAGGAATTAGAGCTAAAACTTAGGGAAACCAAATATGTGAGATTTCCCAAAGTGAAAGGAATGGAACCAGAAAACATGTTCATGATAGATCAAGGTATTCCAAATTTTGGTAGTTGAACAAATTTGAAGGTATTCACTGTATAAACTATTGTATGCGAGATTAAGATGAGAGAGATGACGACTGAGATTAAACAACCAATGTGGCAATTCAAAGTTAAAATTGTTGAAAGAGAGATCAAGACTGACAAGGGAAATAAGATTCATATTCTTTAAAGATGGAATTATGTTGGTTAGTTGACATCGTTGCAAGTATAGGTCTGATAATGAAGGAGGCATGGCCAAAAGTTAGTTAGTTTCTTCGTGAAGATCAATGTAACTAAGGTCAAGATATTTCATAAAATAAAGTTGAGAAAGCAATTGAAGATTAAAATTCCTAGATAAATAAATTTCACCATGGTCAAGATGAGAGATGCCAGTACAAAGATGAAACAAGCAGCATAATGTTTTAGAGACGAAGTGATGTTTAGTTCTTAGAATTCTTTTAAGAAGAAAAAAAATGGTCGAACACTGGGACGACACAGACGATCACATAAGTACTCAAACCTTTTATGTGAATGTCACAAACAACCATACAAACATCCGAAAACCAATCTTTAAAATGTTTTAATAAAAAGTTGAATACCAAACAATGCAAACGACCATAGATGTATCTAAAACATTTATTGGAGATGTTAGACAACGCCAACGATCATACAAACAATCCTAAAACTTATCTTTAAAATAGTGTTAAAATAATTTGAAACTAGACGACACGGAGAATCATACATGTATCTAAAACATTTATTGGAAAATGTTTAGCAACGATTGTGCAAACACCCAAAAACTTATCTTTAAAAGATGCAAACAAATGTCTGAGCCTTTTAAAATGTATAAGTATGAAATTAAAAAAGAAAAGTAAAAAGGGAAAAGAAATGTTAGATTTAGAATACTAGTAAATTTTTATAGACAAACTTTAAATCATATAAAATAAAAAATTTAACAAAACCAAAATCTAGTAAATATGTGTCACTAACATTTATTTCCCGCATATATCAAATTACTTAATTTAACAAAATCTCAAACACAAACCAATCATTCATAAGCCTTTCCTATATCACTAAATGTAAACCCCTTATATATACATTCAATCAATGATTAAAAAAAACGCGGTCCCACATCCAATATTTCACTTGAATTAGAATCTATCGAACGTGAAACTATATTTTTAAGAACATGTAAAATCTATTAATCTCCATCAACTCAAATGCATTTGACTACCACAAAGATGCTTCTCGCTGCACCCAAATCTTTCTCCTATACCCCGATAATACTATTTTTATCTGCCGGGGTGGTTGAAAGCATTGAAATCTGAATTTATTGCGTCACTGGTTGTGTTCTTTTTATCTCTAGAAAGCCTGCACCCCCAAAATATTTCGTCGTTCCATTTTGTTGGTTTTGTTTTCTTCTCTCTGTTTCTTCCACAATATTTTCTGCTCTGTGAAGTGTGGTACGTGTGGTGGTCCCTTTCTTTGTTACAAGGTCTAGCAGTGGTCCCTGCTACGTGCTACTCCAAGCTCCCATACGTGGTTGAAGTTGTTTCTCATCTTTCTCACCAACAGCAGTGCTCTTTCATTACCTCTCAACTCTCTTTCATTACCTCTCAACTCTTCTCTTCAAGGTTAATATTCATTCCATTTTACATTGTTGTTATATTGTTGTTACGAGTGGACCTATGGAATGTTATTTGTTTGTTTGTTTCAAGTGATATACCTAATATTTTGGTTTGTGAAACGAATGTCAACATTTGTTTTTATAATTTTTGTTCTATTTTTGCCATTTTGGATGTCATCATTCATTTCAAAAAAATGTGAAACGGGTGTCGACATTCGTTTCGTTATTTTTTTATTATTTTTTGTATTGCAGATGTCGACATCCGTTTCAAAAAAATGTGAAACAGATGTTGACATCTATTTCATTATTTTTTTTTGTTTTTTTTTTGTATTGCGGATGTCGACATCCGTTTCAGAAAAATATGAAATGGATGTAGTCATTCGTTTCATTAATTTTTCTAGTTTTTTTGTATTGCGGATGTCGACATCCGTTTCAAAACAATGTGAAACGGATATTGACATCCGTTTACTTATTTTTTGTGATTTTTAACTCATAACATTAAACATGAAGGCGTTGATAATCCTTTGTGTCCTTTAGATAGTGGATGTAGTACGTGGATAGTGCTCACCCTTATGAAGCATTGGGCATTTGGTGGGCAGCATAAAAAAAGTAACCATTTTTCAACCTATAAGAATAATAAGGATTTAAATACTACTACTCGTATGACTAAATTGATCACTGGATCCTTTGTATGGATCCTAGCTTTTCAACCATTATACGAGAAGAGAAAAGAAGAATGCAGTGTTTGCTGCTTTGTATCACTGGATTCACTGCAACAAGTGAGTCGAAAAATAGGGTTTGGTTTTGATTCTCATTCGAAATTGCGGATTTGGATATCCCTTTCAGAAAATTGTGAAATGGATGTCGTCATCCGTTTCTTAATTTTTTATTCTTTTTTTTTGTATTACAAATTTCACTCTCTTCTTCCTTTTGGATCAATTTTTTATCCTCCTGCATTGCATCATTTTGATTGTGTGGTTGTCCTTATTTGGGTTTTATCATTTGGATAATACCTAGATGCATGATTGCATGTATCATGCAACTATTTCTATATGTAGATTTCTGAGTGTATTCCTTTCACTTTTTTTTAGTTGTGGATGTGATGCATTACAGTTTCATGTTTAAAAAATAAAACATATTTAAATATTTTTTTATTATAGGTCATTATGGAAGATCATCATTTTAGTTATTTGAGTTTTCTGGATTCTCAAGTGAATTCTCAAGTAAATTCTAGTCTCATTCATGTCAGACTTGTCTGATTTCGTTCATGATATATGCAAACAAGATTATACTTCTCAATTTACAACTAATGATATCTTTCCAACAGGTGAAGATTTAATTGAGTGAGTTTCAGGGGTTGCTTTTAATCTTGGATTTGTAGTTATTATTCTAATATCATATAAATATAATGGACAACCAGAAAGAAAGATCCATGTATTATTAGGTTGTGAAAAAGGTGGAAAATATAGAAAATACAAATGTGATACAGAACCAAGTTTATCTAGGATAAGAAAATGTGAGTGTCCCTTTAGATTGAGAGGCAAACCCATCTCTCAAGGGGAGAGATGGGTGTTGAACGTACAATGTGGTTACCATAATCACGATGTCTCATCTACTCTAGCTGGTCACCCCTATGCGGGTAGATTGAAGTCCAAGTAAAACCTGCAAATATAATTCTCACTCTCAAAGAAAAAGATGAGTGTAATGTGACAACTTTGAAGCAATTATACAATGCAAGATATAGGTACAAACGATTAGTAAGAGGTTCAATGACCGAGTCACAACAATTAATGGTGATGTTAGAACGTGATCACTATATCCATTTTAGTAGATGTGTTGATGAGGTTAGCGATCTCTTCTGGACCCATCCTGATGTTGTGAAGTTGTTAAATTCTTTCAATATTGTGTTCTTAATGGATAATACTTACAAAACCAACAAATATCGGTTGCATTGCTTGAGATCATTGGTGTGACCTCAACAGAATTAACTTTCTCAACCGCATTTGTATTTTATCCAGTGAAAAGCAAAATAATTTCACTTGGGCTCTTGAAAGGCTAAGAGGTCTGTTTATGACATCTGAGGGTGGTCCACAAGTCATTGTAACTAACATGGATCTAGCTTTAATGAATGAATGTTGTTGGCATTGTGTTCCATGAGTGTTATCATCTTTTATGTCGTTTCCATATTCAAAAAAATGTACAGGCAAAGTGCAAAATGTTAGTGAATTCTGTTGATGCATGGGATGTTGTACTGCAAGCATGGGAGAATGTTATGGCTGTGAAGATGAGTTTAAGTTTAATGATTGTGTTAATCATCTTCAGCTTGTTTCCTAGTCATGGCCTCTATTCTTTGAATATGTTAATGACTCGTGGATCATTCCTTACAAGAAATACTTTGTGAAGGCGTGGACGAACAAGGTTATGCATTTAGGGAATATAACATCAAACAGGTATGTTTACATCTTATTTATTGATTTATTTTTTTTATTAATGGTTTATATGATTACATAAATTGTATTAGGGTTGAGTCTGCTCACTAGAATCTCAAGAAAGTTCTTGAAAGTAGTATGGGAGACCTTTGTTCGTGTTGAGATGGAATTTACAACGTTATTACCTTGCAACATAACGAAATAAATGCGTCTTTTGAAAGAAGTCTTAATCTGATGAGTGACTCTTACAAGGCATTGAGTTATAAAAGATTAATGGGACATGTTTCTAGATTTTCCTTAGAACTTCATGCTCTAAAGTTAGAAAGAGTTAAGAAAATTGGATTCGATACTAGTCGTTGTGGCTGCATTCTCAGACAAACTTATGGTCTTCCATGTGCGTATGAATTAGCACGATATGACCCTAGGATGATTTCTCTCCAAGAATTTCATGTCATGTGGACTAGGTTGAGCTTCTCAAATGTGTATTCTTCACAAACCGAAGGACAATTATCTATTCAAAGAGATCTTTTCAAAGTTGGCATTGCAGGAAAAGTCACCATCAAACAAAAATTACTTAACATAGTTTGCCCTTCGATGACATCGATGTTGCCGCCATCGAGTAAAATTATGACGAAAGGTGCACCTAAAAGTCATCGATCAAATAAGTCCACCAAACGTGACCCCTCATATTTTGAGCATGTTAACGCCTTCATTGAGACATCAAGATAAGACACATGTGTTGCAAAAAAAGAAAACAAGCTGAAGACCAAAGGTGTAATTCAAGAAAAGATAATACACATGCTAGAACAATTCAATCCTGTTTTTCAGCCTTATATAGTGGATGTGGATGTAGTGGTTGATGGTCATTGTAGGTATAGATGCATTGTTGCATTGTTGGGTATGGGTGAGGAGTCATGACCACTAATCAAACATGATTTATACAAAGAACTTAGTCAATGGCGAGATGAATATACAACATTAGTTGGATGCTATGATCATCTGAAAGAAATAAGAAAGTCTTTGCTAGTTCATTCACCATCAAGGGTATGACTTCTATACATCATCGGGCTATGTCTTCGAATGAGTTGAATCATTGTCGTGGTGCGCAGGTTAGACTAAGTTGGTTGAAAGACCTCTATACTAGCTATTGCGAAAACCAACTGTGGGAGTTTGCTGCACAAGCATATCTTTTGCACCTTGTTGTGTGCACCATATTTGCTGATAAGAGCACCACTTTTGTTCGTGTGCGTACCTGCAATTGTTTAGAGATCTTCCTATATGTCATAGATATGCTTTTGGAGTTGCTTCTCTTGTCTACCTTTATGAATACCTAAGAGATGCTAGCTTTGCATCAACAAAGCAGTTACCTGGATATCTACCTCTTTTACAAGTACTCATATTTAACTTTTTTTTAATATAAGTTGTTAAATGAAATGTTATTACTTGTAGAGTTGGATATATGAGCACTTCCCTGCATTGAGAAGAAAGTAATTACACGATACGTATATCGAGACTGAACCTCGTGCAACACGTTTTGTGACTAGACGAGTTACTTCTACTCTAAATGATATTAGAGCTCAATTGGATGTTATTACATATGATTGGGTGATTTGGTCCCGATATGGATCACATATAGCTGCTCAACCCCTATTGTAGCTTCTATGTTTTCTAGCTTCATCAAGCTTGGTAGCATGGTTCACCCTCTTATACAGAAACGTGTGTTGCGACAATTTGGGTTTATACAACCTATTCCACGACCGTCAGATGCACTTCCTATGATTGAATTTTCTATTATTGATGATCGGTTGAGACACTAAGACCAATATGTCATTGTTCATGTCATAGCCACGCCAGCCCCATTTTCATGTGTTGATGGACTAGCAAAGACTTTCTTAATTCTTCTATTCGATCATGGCTTTCAACTAATGTTGCATATTCGTCACGCACTGACTAAGTTCTTTGTACAAATCATGTCTGATTAGGGGTCATGACTCCTCAATGCATTTATTCCCACAATGTCCATCAATAACTACATCCAAACATCATCAACGTAAGGTTGACATATCGAATGAAACTGTTCTTGCATGGCTATTTTCTTTTGTTGTATTACACATTTGGCCTTCAATTTCTTTTTTTTCTTTGCAACAAATGTGTCATGTCTTGAATTCTCAATGAAGGCATCAACATACTTAAAATATGAGGGATCACGATTCGTTGACTTCTAAGATCAATGACTTTTAGGTGCACCCTTCGTTTTAATTTTACTCGCTAGCGACAACATCGATGTCATCAAAGGGCGAACAATGTCAAGCAATTTCTGTTTGATGATCACTTTTCCTACAATGTCAATGTCTTTGAAATGATTAAGCACTAGATCAAGTTCCCTTTGAATAGATAATTGATCTTCTAGTTGTGTAGATGACACATTTGAGAAGGTCAACCTAGTCCACATTATATGAATTTCTTGCAGAGGAATCATACCAAGGTCATATCGTGCTAATTTACAGGCACATGGAATACCATATGTCTGTCTCAAAACGCAATCACAAACAAAGACTAGTATCAAATCTTGTTTTCCTAACTCTTTCTAACTCTGGAGCAAGGAGTCCTAAGACATATCTAGATACATATCACACTAATCTTTTATAACTCAATACCTTGTAAGAATCACTTATCAAATTAAAACTTCTTTCAAAAGATACCTTTATTTCGTTATGCTACAAGATAATCACATTGTGAATTTCATCTCAACACGAGCATAGGTTTCCCATACTGCTTCCAAGAACTTTCTTTAGGCCCTAGTGAGCAGACTGGACCATGATACAAAATTTTACAGTGCATCACAACCACCATAAATGAAAAAAAAAATTGAATTTACCATATGCAAACATACATGTCTGATGTTGTATTTCCTAAATGTAAAACTATGTTTGTTCAGGCCTTTATAAAGTATTTCTTATAAAGAATGATCCACGAGTCATTAAGATATTCTAAGAATAGAGGTCATGACTGACAAACAAGCTAAAGGCGATTAACACAATCTGTAAACTTACATTCATCTTCACAATCCATTACATTTTTCCATGCTTGTAGCACAACATCACATGCATCAATAGAATTAACTAACATTTTGCATTTTACTTGAACATTTTTCTGAATATGGAAACGACAGAGAAAATGATAACATTCAGGGAAAACAATGTCAATAACATTCATTAAAGTCAGATCTTTGTAATAACAATGACCTATGGACCACCCTCAAACATCATGAAAATACCTCTTAACCTTTCAAGAGCCGAAGTGAAATTATTTTGTCTTTCACTTGATAGAAATGCGAACACAACTAAGAAAGTTAATCTTGTTGACGTCACACCAACAAAGTTAATCTTGTTGACGTCACACCAACAATCTCAAGCAATGGCAACCGGTATTTGTTGGTTTTGTAAGTACAATCCATTAAGAAGCAATATTAAATACACTTAAAAACTTCACCACGTCAGGATGCGTCCAGAAAAGGTTGCTAACCACCTTAGATTCATAGACATATCTACTAAAATGGATATACTTATCACGTGCTAACATCATCATCAACATCGATCCAAAAACCTCTCACTAATCATTTATACATGTATCTTGCATTATATACTTGCTTCATAGTGGTGACATTACACTCATCTTTTTCTTTAAGAGTGATGAGTATATTTGCAGGTTTGACTTAACTTTTAGTCATGTCCACAAACAATGAGTGTTCACTTGACTTCAACCTACCCCAAATGGGTGACCAACTAAAGTATTTGACAAATCATGATTATGGTAACCATGTATTACATTCAACACTCACCCCTCCCCTTTGAAGATAGGTTTATCTCTCAATTTAAATGGACACTCACAATTTCCTATGTCAAATAACCTAGATTCTGCATCAAATTGTATTTTTTATATTTTTCACTCTTTCACAGCGTAATAATACATAAGTCTTTCTTTTGGGTTGTATATTACATTTATCAGATCTTAGAATAATAAGAACAAAACTAAGATCGAAAGTCACCCCTCTAACTCACTTAATTAAATTTTCACGTGTGGGGAAAATCTCATCAATTGTAAAAGTTAGAGGTATAATCTGACACCAAACTAGAATTTACTTGATAATCCAAAAAACTCAAATAACTCAATTGATAATCTTCCATAATTACAATACCCTACATTCGAAGTTCAAACTCCAGAACCGAATGTTGACATCTGCAGTTCAAACTCCAAAACCAGATGTCAACATCCGTAATGCATGAAACCAAGCAAAAAAATGGGAATCAAATGCCGACGTCCGTAGCGCATGTAACCAAGCAAAAAAAAAAAATCAGATGTCAACATCTGCAGTTCAAACTCTAGCATCGAATGTCGACATCTGTAGTGCATGAAACTAGGGGAAAAAAAGAACCAAATGTCGACATCCACAGTTCAAACTCCAAAATCAAATGTCGACATTTGTAGTTCATGAAACTAGGCAAAAAACAAGGAATTGGATGTCGACATTCGCAGTTCAAACTTCAAGACCAGATGTCGACATCCACAGTCTACAACCAGTACGCAAAAATTACGAATGTACACATCCGCTTTATATTAAATGTCAATGATTATTTCAGCAACAGAAAAACAATCAACCAACAACAACCATATTTATCAAACATTCAAAATAAAAAATGAAATATAAATGCAATACTAACTTTTTTGTGTCCAACAGAGAGATGGAGGGGACTACGATGTTGGAAAAGAGAACAATTTCTAAAATGCTGGAGGAGGGACCAGAGAATGAGAGGTTTCTCAGAGGAACCACACGTTGGAAGAGAGACCACTGGCAGAATAAAAGAATCATGTTCAGCATTCAGAGAATAAATTTGGAAAGCATAGAGCACAATAGAACGAAAAGAAAGGAAAAAATTTGGAAGTGCAAGGTATCGACGAGAAGAAGTTTGGGAGTGCATTCTTAAAGTAACGAAAGTTTGGAGGTGCACCGGTAACTCTTCTTAATTACAAAAAAAAAAAACCGTTATAGGTGAGAATATAATGGTAATAGGGATAAGCCCCTTCTCGCTGCCACCGATCCAAAATAACATGCATAGAATTTATTTAAAAACAAGATTTGTACGGCTTATATGTATCCCGGCAACGAACCGAATCACACATATTAACATATTTAATCATAATGAACCAAACATGATATCAAGAACAATTCAAAATCATGGCATTCTTCCGAAAACTCAATCAAGAAAAATGTATAGGCCGAAACCCTATTAGAAACCCAAAATCAAGAAACCCCGTTAAAGACAAAAGCACAAAGCACATTTAATTCACATTTCGTTATTAAAAAAAAATGCAGAGGAATCTGCGAAATTAGTCAGTACCAATCTGTGCAGGTGAATGAGGCTCCAAGGCGAGGAAACAGCAACGGCCACCGCAAGTGGCGCTGTGGCAGAGATGCGAATCCCAAGCGTCGGGGAAGTGCTCTCTGTAGGGTTAGGGTTAGTGTGCGAGCGGTTTCGTGAGTGAGTGTGATGAGTCTCTTGGGAGGAGAGAGAAAATTGGCCACTCCGTGGCGTTCAGAGATTGTAGAGGATTTTGGGGATGAGAAAAAGAAGAAAACTGGGGGTGGGTATAAATAAGCATTGGGTTTTTTTGAAAGGTGAAGGGTGGTAAGCAAATAGAAAAAAAATGTGATGAAAGGAGATTAGGTTTTGGACTATTAATCTTTAGTTTTCTACCTTGATTACTATTTTTTTTTTTAAATCCTAATTAACATAACCAATTAAATTTTTCTAAGGTTTTTATTTTCTTTTTTACAGATTCTATTTCAACCATTTATGTTTATCTATTATTATTTTCTTATTTTTTAACTTTTGAAAATATATTTTATTCATCCGAATAAAATCAAGTGTCGACATTTACTAACACAGCATGGATCAAAACTAGAAAGCACGCTACGAGTATGAAAAAAGAGTTTTTGAATTCTTGTGATATACTTAAGAACATATTATCTTTGTGAATAAGAAATATTATTGTCTTCATGTTCGTTGCTTGAGTTAGATACGTCAAAATTTGTGAGACATACATAATCACTTATAATTTATTCATGAATTATATGGTTTGTAGAACTTTACACATACTTACATTGTATTATTATTATTATTATTTTAGGACTTCAATAATATCTGCTTATTATAAAAAAAGGTCATGTTAGACATTAGAAGAGAGTGGTCAACTTATCTCTTCAAACATTTACAAAAAGATTAAATTTTAGGTAATTTATTTCTTTCATTTAGTTATTTTTTTATTCATTATACGTATGTACTTTAACTTTGTAAAATGTACCATGAACTTAATAAGAGAAATATATATATATATATATATATATATATATATATATATATATATATATATATATATATATATATATATATTTTTTTGATTCTCCAAGTTTTGAGATTCATGTCAAAACCAACAAAATATTAAAAAAATGGTAAATTTATGTTTGTTAGTAACGTAAATTTTGGAGCTAAAATCTGAAAAATATAGCCAAAATTTAAGTTTGTCTAATTACATCAAATATAAATTTACATCTATCAAATCTACATCTGACCTAAAAGATACTTAAATAGCAAAAATCACCGAAAGCAAGAAGCTTTTTTGTGTTAGTGCTATAACATCCACCAAATGTTAAGAATACACTTGAAATTAGTAGAACTTGATATGGCTTATAACTTGGTCAGGGTAGCAGGTGAGTTCAAAGAAGATTTTCAAGGTTGTTGGTCTAAAACAAGTGAGGCAGTGGCAGAGTGTGTGAGCTCAAGAAAAAGTTCAACTTTTATTTGCGCACCACAACCAACCATATTTCTTTCTTTATTTTTCTTTTTCTTCTAAGCTTTCATTCTCACATTCTTTCAATAACACATTTTTTATTTTATTTTTTTCATTTTGCAGCCTTTACTGTTTATCCTTCTTTTTCTCTTATTGTTGCAGCCCTTCTCAAGCAGTTTCCACTGTTAAAACATAACACTCCAACACTTGAGCTTCACTAACATACCTGTAAAAGAAAACTGTAAGCAGTACCAAATTAACACATTGAAGTAAAACTTTGAATCTAGCTAGTTGTAGTAGTAATCTACACAAAAAAAAAAAAGATTGATTTTTAAACTGTATATATCAACAAAACAAAAATCCAAAAACCAGAACTCAATCAAAATTGGAAATTGGTTAGAAAGAACTAAAATGTAAAAAATAAAATAATTTAAGTATTTAGATGAAATGATTTGATGTATATATTAAAAAAAGTTATTGTAACATGTATATATAGATTGTAATTAAGTTTATTTACTAATTTGGTCTCAAATGGAAGATGACGAAATTGGATGATTTTAAAAAATTGGAGTACTAAATTGAATCAAAAATTTAAATTGGGATACTAAATTAAAAACAACTATTACACTGCCACGTGTCATGATTGTAAGCTGCCATGTGGCACGATGATAAACTGACACGTGGCAGTTTTTTAAATTTTTTGAAATAAAAATTAATTTTTTTGAAAATAAAAATTAAAAATAAAAAAAAAATTTCATGGCTTGACACGTGTCCTGTACGGACACGGTGTTAACTCCAACTTAACGGAGACGACCAAATTGAATCTCTTTAGAAAATTGGGTACCAAATTGAACATTCCTAAGGTTCGGGTACCAAATTGAACTTTCCGAAAAAGTTTGGGTACCAAATGTGTATCTATACCTTTTATTTTTTTCATTTTGCAGCCTTCACTGTTTATCCTTCTTTTTCTCTTATTGTTGCAGCCCTTCTCAAGCAGTTTCCACTGTTAAAACATAACACTGCAACACTTAAGCTTCGCTAACAGACCTGGATGAGAAAACTGTAAACAGTACCAAATTAACACATTGAAGTAAAACTTTGAATCTAGCTAGTTATAGTAGTAATCTACACACACAAAATATTGATTTTTAAACTGTATATATGAAGAAAACAAAAATCCAAAAACCAGAACTCAATCAAAATTAGAAATTGATTAGAAAGAACTAAAGTTGTTAGCCAAACACCTAATAATCTGAAAATAACAGAAGGCTATTGTCTAAACAAGTTTGAATCAATAAAAGAAAGCTAAGAAAAGATCCACTAACTAAAAACAAGGAACTAAAAATTTTTCACTCTTAAGCATGGAATTTTAAATCAGCAAACTAGCAATTTAAGAAGACAACAAAATGCACCAAACTTAAACAACAAAAAACGTGTACATGAACTATCTATTCTTAAAACAGAAAAGAGAAAGTAACATCAACATTAACAAATCATAACAGTAGAAAAAAAGAAAAACTAAAGAGCCTATATGTGAACTAGAAAATTACTCCAAAAGAAAAATATTAACAAAACTAGAATTTGTCACGATCTGCTAAGGAACTGTAACTAACCAAAGAGATTTAGAAAACTAAAAACTGAAACTTCAACACAATTGAAATAGCAAACGAAACAGGCTAATTAAACTCAATCACCAACAGAAAACCGAAACAGAATTCTACTACACCAATATATCTACTAAACAACAAGGAAAGCTAAACTCAGATTATTCACAACCACAATCAACAAGCATCAAACATTCAGAAAATAAAAGCGTAAAAAACAGTAAAGCAAACTTCTTCCACCCCTACACTTTAGCTTTTCACACTGTCTTTAATATGGTGGAGTGGAAATTATTTATGAATATACAATGAGATGAAATTCTATTTCGAATTAGCAAGGTAAAAAAAAAAAATTGTTCAGACCTTATGATATTTACACTGAATTTCACATGACAGAAGAACTTGTCCATATACATGATATTCTGACACCATCTATCTCATTATTGTGATTAACTCCAAATTATTTTCTGATAACAGATACTGTCCATTCACTACATGAACCTCTATCTTATGCACACTTCAGTTGTTGCTTCCTCTAGAGCTGAATTGTTGATTATTGACAACTATGTTTTTGTCCATGAATACACCCCCACTTGCAGCGTCCAACCTGTTCCAATCCACTGCTGTTATGCCCTTATAAAAATAATGCAGGAGCAATAGTTCACTAATCTGGCGAATGGGATAAGTGGCACATAACTTGTTAAAACATTCCCAATATTCTGATAAGCTGTCTTCTTGGGACTGCCTGATGCCACTGATTTCCTTTTTCACTGAGGTTGTCCTGGATGCAGAAAATATTTCTCCAAAAACTTCCTTTTTATTTCATTCAAGTCTGAAATAGGAGTGGTTTGTGGAAACAACTAAACCTTTGTTGCATGCATCACACAAGGAGAAAGGAAAAATGTGTTTTTATTTTTAATAAAAATTAAAATTAAAAATAATTTACAAGCTAACTTCTACTTTATAAAATTAAAGAAAATAAATTTTGACATATGGCCATATTTAGCCAGAAGTCAAACAATTTTCTGTCTCCTTTTCAAAATAAGTTCATCAAGAACAATTTTTGAAATAAATGTTGGGACCGTAGGTATGATTTTTCTTTTTTCTTTTTTTTTCAATTTTTGTTTTCATTGAGAAAGAAAAAAAATTGTGATTTCTTTTTTTGAGAAAATTATGAAAGTATTCCCTTTCTACTTTGTGAAACTTTTAAACAATATGTCTCATAAAAAATCTCACCAAAAATATTTTCTTGTACATATTGACAATGAAATTATAGGATTTGATTCAGTAACTAAGACCATCACAATTGTAGAAAAATAAAAATTATGTTGATATGAGTGGATTGTTTTTGTGATTTGTTAATTGAGTTGATTTGAGAATTTCTTGATTAGATCTTTTGTAAAAAAATTTGACCTTGTAAGTTTTGAGCCTTAATGAAAAGGATGAACCGCCATATATCATTCCTATTTTTCTTGAGTGACTTGCTCATGTTTTGTTTATACTCAAATATTTAACATGATTCTTTTATTTTGCATCTTAGGTGAATATGCTTGATTTGATATGATTGATACATTTCTTGTTTTTCGTTACTTGGCCAAATAAGCGCATCTTGATATTAATTAATCCATTGGTCTCCCCTTTGAGCTTTTAAATCTTTTTTTTTTCTTGTTTTAAGCCCATTGTATATCCTTACAAAGAAAAAAATTATGTTTTTTTGTACATTAGGAAGAAGAAGGAGCTAATGGATTATGTCTAGATTGGTTGAGTAATATAGTGTGTGGGTGAGCTCACCCAGAAATTAATAAAAATGGCAAAAAGGAAGGAAAAAGTGATGAAAGAGTTTTGAAAAAAAAATGTAGAAAAATAAATGCATTCTCAAAAAGAGCAGAAAAAGAAAAATAGTCTTGAAATCATGCTCCTTTGTTCTTTCTATATTTATTTCAAAAACCCAAGAATCCTTTTAAGTTTTCCTACCTTTACCTTGGTCTCATTACAACTTATGAAAAGTCCTCATGATCTTTGAATGCATGTTTCCAAAAAGTTTGTGAATATTGGAGTCTTGTTAAATATCAAGAGTGTTTACTCACATGAATATTTTGAGTGAAAACACAAGCCAAAACTCTTGAGCAAATTTTAGTGAGAAAATATACATTTTAAACTTGAGTGATATCTTACATATTTGATTTTCTTGTAAATCCAAAATATTAACTCATATGTGAAAAATAGATCTTTTCCATTTGTTTGTGCATGGTAAATTGACTTTCAGAAGATTGATTTGTTTCTAGTTATGTTCATTCATTTGATCCGGTGTACATATGAAATAAATTAACTCAAAACATTTTGAAATTACTCAATTTTGTCCATGAGTGCAAAAGGATAAGTGTGGGGTGTGATGAATGCGTATTTTTGCTCTCATTAAATGTTTACCTATGGATTTTTAATTGAATTGTGTTCTTAAAAGATTGATTTAATTGAGATTTCTTATAATTAGGTTTATTAAGCTTGAGATAAAAAAATATGTTAAATCACAAAAGTTACCAAGAATAGGATATGGAAATAAATTGATTAAAGTTTCATGACACCTTAAAGATAAATTCAAAAATAGGAAATTACCAAAATCACAAAAATCCAAACCAAACATTGCATGAAGAAGGTAAGAAAAACTTGAAAAATTGAAGAAGTTTGGCTAAGCCAAGAAGAGGGAACATGCAACAAAAATTTAACCTTGCGGTTTTCTCTATCTTTCTCCATAGAAATGGGGTTTTCATAATTCATAAATATTCATGATAAAAGATAATTTGGGAAAAATATATCTTTAGTTATTTTATTCGATACTTTTAAATAATTATATCATAAAATATCAAAAGACAATAACTACCAAATCTTTTTAAATATGACAATATCTTCTTAAATTTGTTTAGACCTTCCTTACGAACAAATATATCTCATCGGATTTGGAGCAAGAAGGTCCATATTAGGGAACAACACTTTAGCTTGTTCGTTGGCTGCATCAAATGCATCCCTAAAGTTATGTGTTATTGGATCTCTAGCTTTATCCAAGGAAGTTGCAAGCTCAAATTTTTCTTGCTTATATTTAGATTCTTTCTTCTCCCAAATAGTCTCATCATTTTGTTTCTTATCTCTGCATTTTTCAAAATCCTCTTGAACCCGGTTAAGCTTCGCATTGTGTTCATCTCGCTCTTATTCATTTTCCTGTAGTGTTTTCTTCAAATTGGTGAAGGCGTTTTTGGATTCTTCCAAGACTTTCTTGGTTTCTTCTAGTTCTTGTTGCTTCTTGATCAATTCATTCCTGTTCTCTGTCGGTGTCTTCATTTTCTCCTTTCAATGTGCTTTGATTGTCTTTGCCAGTGCCTTCAGATTATCAAACATATTAGTTTCTGCATAAATAGATCTTAGTCCCCCATAAGGAGATTAGTGGCTCTAGTTGTCCCTTTGATTAGATCATATGGGGAGGTCGATTGCTCAGTCCTAGTTCTTTAGCAGTTGTCTTTTTTGAAGTGTTACCATCGTTACATCGATGGTGCTTAAATTTGAGCTTTCGGTCTCGAAGTCAGTGACATTTATAATTGATGCTTGAGGTTCAACTTTTTCTTTTTCTTTCATATCTAGTTTCTTCATTTGGCTAGCTATCTCTCGGCGTGTCAAAGCCATGGTAATTTTTCAATAAAAGAACAACAAATTATACACATTAATTATTTAGTTTGGAAGAAATAAAACAAAAAAAAGTACCGATGTAAGCTTTAAGCTCTAGGGGACGGTATTCAAACTTAAGGGGTTTGGTAGTATCAAAGATAGTATCACCCACGTAGTGCTTAGCAAAAGCTAGAACTTTTTCTCTGTCCAACAATGCAAAAGTATTTTAGAAACATAATACTAACCGAACAAACGAAGGCATAATTTAACATAAGAAATCAATATAACATGGCACGGGCTAACCTAAAAGCATATTGATTTAGGTACAACGTCTTTCATCCTTTTCTTCAGGGAACAAATTCAATATTCTTTTTTGTGAACTCGTATCTTAATCAATTAAATCAATAAGGAATAACTAGATACCTTAAATACTTAACCAATTATTCTGATCACTCTCCGGCAAGTGTATGGGCGTTAAACAAAATAGTCAAATATTATTTTTGGTAGGCTTAAATACTAATTTAGTCTTTATTCTTGTTTACCTTTTTCAATGTAGTCTTTTTTTTTTCTTGTTCAATCAAAATTCAGTTTTCGTCAACTTTTGTCAATTTAGTCATTTTGGTAACGTTGTCGTTTAGATAGTTAACAACAATGTGAACAAAGTGGCATAATTCGTTTGACATTATCCGTTTTATCTTACGTGGAGAGGAGCTTCATTCTCTCAAATACTAATTTAGTCCCTATTTTTGAAGGATTTGTTCAATTTAATTCTTATTTTTTTCTCGTTCAATTAAGTTTCAACTTTTGTCAATTTAATCCTTTTTTATCATAAATCAAAATAGAGGGAAAGAGTTCCATGAGACCATGGTAGAACCTCCTCCACCTTAAATTATAAATAAATAGTATAATCCTAAATATATTGTCCAACATTCCAATTAGATTTGATTCATCAATTTATATTAAAAATAGTATCAAACCAAAATTTTCGAGAAATAATTGTTCAACATTTAACCAAACTAAGAGATAGAATTAACGAAAATTAAGAAATTGAACACCAAAACGCTTGTGGACACAACAATTGGACTGAGGCTCTTCATGGCATCATTTAGAAAGTATAGCTAAGCTGCAAATGATCCTCCACTTCATCTCATATATCAAAGATCACCAAAACTCTGAGCCTACTTCAATACGAGATACAATAATTAACATCACTTTTCAGGCAAAAATAATCTAAAATAGATTCAAAATAAGCACACACATAGATAATTGTAACCATTAGATAAACTGAAAAAAAATTTCATAAGTTATTCCTTTCGAATTCAGGGTTAATCTTCATCCACGTCAAACTACAACGCAATAAATTTGATACTTTAGGAAAATGTTTACAGAAGATACTTGTTAGATTGCAAGAAAAATATCACAAATTGTAAGAAAAATATCAAAGATACTTTAGGAAAACTCGATGTCATGTATCAAAGATCACCAACACTTCAAGCCTACTTCAATAAGAGATATAATATTTAACTTCAATTTTCAGACAAAAAACATCTAAAATAGGATCAAAATAAGAACTTGCATGATTATGTAACCATTAGATAAACTGAAAACAATTTCATATGCTCTTGCTTTAAAATTCAAGTGTCAATCTTAATCCACGTGAAACTACAACACATAAACTAAAACAATAATGTTAGTTTTACTAACCTGAACTGACTATAGTGCTTCTCTGTTACGCAAGTTATTGAATTTGAGCATGTAAGTAACATAAAGTTTGTCATACACTCCATTGAGCAATAGATCGTATTTGTGTCTCCATTTCCTAAAAATGACCAAAGAACCAAAAAGACCACAAAATCCAACTACAAACCCAATTCCCATCACAAGATAGAGTGATTCTTCATCAAATTCACCCTCTTCGTTGATTCCATGTTGAATTATATTCACAGGATTTTTTTCCATACTACACTTTGTAAGAGGAGCACCACAAAGTTTTGGATTCCCATTATAGCTTGATACACTGAAACTTTGAAGTTGAGTCCCTATTGGAATTTGTCCAGAAAAATTGTTGCATGATAAGTTCAAATAACTCAGAAAAGACAATGTAGCCATGTTTTCTGGAATTTCACCAAAAAGCTTATTATTAGAAAGATCAAGAGATTCCAGATTTTTCATTCCTCCAATTGTCTCAGGCATTGTTCCAGTCAAATGATTATAAGATAAATTCAATGTTTGAACTTGAATCAGCCTAAATAATTCCGAAGGAATCTCTCCAGATATCTTGTTAGCTGAGAGGTCAATAGTTCGCCTTCTAGAGTCAATTTTATACTCATAAACTTGACCTTTTGCATAGAAATCAATGTTGTCATCTTGAACAAAGATAAATGTAGAATAATTATCTGTTATCATTTGTGTAGTGTTATACGCAATCTGAGGAATTGATCCTGAAAGTTTATTATGAGCAAGATCCAAGTGAATCAAACGAGAGAGAAGGAATAGTTGAGGTGGAATACTTCCCTCAAATTTATTAGATCTTAATATCACCAGTGATAAGTATCTTGACATGTTGTTTGGTATAGTCCCAAAAAAATCATTTTTTTCTAGGTTTATAACTTCCAAATATGTTGACCATGAGAGTTTCTCAAGAACTTCACCAAATAAATTATTATTCCACAAGCTGATAAAATACAAATATTTCAAGTTCTTCCAACCTTGTGGAATTGATCCTATGAAAGAGTTATGAGATAAATCCACATATTCGACCTCTGGTGATAAATGTGGGAGTGTTCCAGTGAAATTATTATTGTTTAATAGTATGAAGTTAGAACTTAGCAACACGTTTGATATGTCTCCACTAATTGAGTTGTTGGATAAATTGAGATCTGTATCAACACCAGCTATTAAATCCCTGAACTTTTCTTCTTCTATAAATGAAACTTTTGAGCTTGACATGGATAAGCCTGAAAATGACTTTTGTGTATATATCCATGGAGGAAATTGAGGACCTTGATTTGTATCATCCAAATAAAGCCATTTAAGTTGAAACTGAGGAATCCATTCAGGATTGAAATGAAACTTAAAACTTGAGTAGCTCAAGTCCAACATTTGTAAATTGTGGAGCCTGAAAAAATGCATCTCAGATATTATACCAGAAAAGGAATTAGAGCTAAGGCTTAGGGAAACCAAATATGTGAGATTTCCCAAAGTGAAAGGAATGGAACCAGAAAACATGTTGCCTGATAGATCAAGGTATTCCAAATATGTGAGATTTACCAAAGTGAAAGGAATGGAACCAGAAAACATGTTGCCCGATATATCAAGGTATTCTAAATTTTGGTAGTTGAACAAACTTAAAGGTATTTCACCGTATAAACTATTATATGAAAGATCAAGATGAGAGAGATGACGACTGAAATTAAGCAACCAATGTGGCAATTGAGAGTTAAAATGGTTGAAAGAAAGATCAAGAGTGACAAGTGAAGTAAGATTGACATGCTTTAAAGTTGGGCATATGTTGGTTAGTTGACAATTGCTCAAGTGTAGGTCTGATAATGAAGGAGGCATAGCTAAAAGCCAGTTGGGTTCTTCGCGAAGATCTATTCCATTAAGGTCAAGATATTTCAAAGAATGAAGTTGAGAAAGCCATTGAAGATCAAAATTCCCAAGTAAATAAATTCCACTAAGGTCAAGATGAGAGATGGCAATACTAAGATTAAACAAGCAGCGTAATGATTTTGAGGTGAAATAGTTACCTGAAAGATCAAGGGTTACAAGTGAAGTAAAATTCACATGTTTGAGAGACGAAGTTATGTTTAGTGCACAATAACTCAACCGTAACTCAGACAAAGAAGGGAGCATAATGAACAACCGAAACCAATTGGTAGCATAACGAAGATTTGTATAACCAAGGTTGAGATATCTCAACGATGAAAGTTGAGAAAGCCAATCAAGATTGTCCGTGGAAATATAATTATTGGATAAGTCAAGGTAATGGAGGTTAGAACCAAATATGAGATCATTGTGAATTGGTGGATTGCTAATAACATTAAAGTAGTTATAGCTCAAATTCAAATGATATAGAAATTGAAGTTCCAACAAAGATAACTTGATTTCACCTCTTAGAAATTGTTGGGATAGGTCAAGTTGTGTTACTCTGCTTGTGGTATTGTCACAATGAACTCCTTTCCATTGACAACAGTCTTGTTGAGTGGACCATGTGAGGAGGTTGTTGGATGGATCAATAACACCCTCTTTGAACATTTCCAACGTTTCTCGGTCCTTCTCATTGCACCGAACCTGGCTCAGATTGTTGCACACAATCTTTTGGAATGTAAAAGCACCAAAAAGGGAAAGCAAAAGAACCGAAAATTGTAATATAAATGTCATCCTAATCGATAGAATAGAAGATGGATTAATTGAGACGAGATTGATGAATGATGACTGTTGTCACTTTGCTCAATAAAAATGTGTATTTATAAAGAAAATTAGTTGGCTTTTCATGGATCACTTAAACAAGGAATGCAATAGAACTTTTAAATTGTGAAATTTCTTTTGAAACTTCTCACTCGAAATGCCGGCTTTGGAACTTTAATTGAAAAAAACTGGAATCAAACACAGATATAACTTTGGAAAAGAAAACTTTTAATCGCTTCGGCAAATTTTGGTTGACCTTATCGTTTTAAAAGTAGATTAACTAGGAAGTACGTTAAATATGTTATTTTTGTTTTCATTAATTTGCTTTTATAAAATGTCTTTCTTTCTAAGATTAACAAACGATTTCTCAACATATTTTTTAAAAAAAATGTATTTTGAATTTACTAGTGAGAATGATTTTTTACACAAGATTTTCCAATTGTATCGAATTTATTTATCTATAACAATATATAAAGGGATGTGTCCATATTTTATAATGTCAATTCTATCCTTTACAATATAATTATTTATTAAATATTTTAAAATTAACGGTTGTTTTTATCTATTTTCTATAAAAATGTTTATTTTTTTTATTCATCAACAATCAATTTCTCTATTCATTTCAATTTTTTAATAAATATACATTTATTTTATATATTAACTTAATAACATTACACTATTATCACCTATTAAGATACTATCATCCATATTTAAAATATGTATACATTATCATCACCTATTTTAATATTTTTTAATAATATTACTTTGAATTTTAAAAACAGCAGATAAGTAAATATTTTTTAAAAATTCTATAGTACCGAAACAAGAAAAAGTGTTTTCTTAATTTACGTAAACATGTAATTTGTTTTCTTAATCTGTTTACATGTCTCAATCCAATTTTACCAGAAACGATACAAAATGGTATGGGATAATAATGTTTTAATTTTTTGTTGTTAAATCAATTAAAGGCCGACCGTGCCGATCATACAGAAAAAGACGATGACGACTGAGACTTTCAAATTTTATATGTTTGAATCGCAGAAAAAACAGTTAAATATTAGTGTGAAAACATTTTTACGGTAACAAGTTGTCTGAATCAATACTCTTTAAAATCAGGTTGTGGATTGTGACTTACCGTCAATTTTGACGCAGCGTAGCTGCACCAGTAGTGATTCAAAGATACAATTTATGAGGAGGGTTCACAGCCGATTGGATTAAAAAATTATTAAGTATTGCTCCAAATGAATAATAATTGATCAGAAACCACAACTTTTTTTATTCATTTAAATTCTTTTAAATTGGATTGAAATTATTAGTTCAATTTATGGTTTGATATACTAAAATTGATTGAAATTTAACTGAATTCAAATTAATTATTTAAATATTATTATAATTCTTATTATTTAATTCACATGAGTTATGTTACTTAATGTACCTATGAGATAGTGGAGAAGAGTTTTCCTCGTGCTTTGAATCTTTTGAAATTTTAGATGTGTGAATCAAGGAAAAACAACATAAAGACCAGAGTGAAAACATTTTAAAGGTAACAAGTTTTTCGAATCAATACTTTAAAGGTCTCTATTTTTAATACTTTAATAAAGTTTGTGGATTAAGAAATTATAAAAAATTGAAATTGAGGAATTTTAAGAAGGTATTTTAAATAATTAAAATAGTATAATTTAAAATTCATTCAAAATAAAGGAAAATGAAATTCTCCAAGTTGTGGAATTGCTCACTGGATAGGACATAAAAAGTTCACTTGTCCAAAAAGTCCAATCAGGTCGGGCAAAAGGACAAGACAAGTTGGTTAAAGTCGAAGGTTGAGTCGGTCTGTCCTAGACCGAAGGTTAAGTCGAGCTGAACTTAGCCGAATGTCAAGCTAGGTTGGATCGAACTATGTCGGGCTAGTCCGAAGGTCAAGCCAGGCCGGACTAGGGAGAGTCGAGGGTCGAGTTGGAACGAGTCGGGTCAAGAGTCGTGTTGGGTCGAAGGTCGAGCCGACATAAAACAAGCCGAAGGTCAAGCCAAGTCGTGTTGAAGGTCGAACCTAGTCAAATCAGGCCGAAGGTCGAGCTGGGCCAGCTTGGGATGAAGGTTGAGCTGAAGGTCGAGCCAAGCTAGCCCAAACTGAAGGTCGAGCAAGACCGCCCAAGTGGGGCTGAAGGTTGAGTCGAGTCAGCTTGGGTCGAAGGTCGAGCTAGGTCGGCTAGGCCAAATGGAAGGTCGAGTTGGGTTGAAGGTTAAGCCTAGTTGACCTTGGCCAGTGCAGGCCAAAGGTTGGCGAGCTGTAGGTCGAGTCGGGACAAAGGTCGAGTTGGGCCAACCTCTACCAAAGGTCGAATCTGGCCAGCCTTGGCTGAAGGTCGACTTGAACCAAAAGTCAAGATAAGTCGTACTGAATTTAAGGTCGAGTTAAGTTAAGCTAAACTCAAAGGTATAATTGAGTTCACCTTAAGATAGAAATTTAATTGCTTTATCCAAAGAAAAAACAAACTATTTATTTAAGAAATTAAAAGACTTCAATTGCAAGTAATTCAATTATTAGGTATTTCAATATCTTAAAATTGTTGAAATCCCTCTTCCAAACATAACGTAAGGGATAATTATGTTTTTTATTTCAAAAATATAACATGATTTTATAATTGATTTTTATTTTAAAATTCGATCCTTATCCTCGTATTTAAGAAATGCATCTTTTTAATGTAGTCTCTTTGTATAATGACGTTATGTGGCAAAGAGTCTTGTCTCGTGTATCCACATGTGTTCTCATAATACACGATACAAAAGACAAGAGTAGAAGGAAGTAGGAGCATCCAAAATTAGAGTAATAACATTGAAAAGGCAAAAATTCTCTTTGGTAGGAACACACGACACAAAGTGCCTCCATCTTTTGCTTCCTCTTCACCTTCAAAACACACACACATACACACCATTTTCCATAAATGCAGCAAAATTAGTTGTTTTCCTCGTATTCTTTTATTGATTTTGTGTGTTTAAGTTTTCTTTGACTTGGTTGTCATTTACAAGTTACAACTTACTGTTGAACCTTTTTCTCATTGCACTTGATTGTGTTACTAATGCAACAAGAGCACCCTTTTCATTCTGGTGTGCATATGGTGATCCAAGATTCATCAGGCAGAAGCTCCCCCATCATAATGCATATTTTATGTCTTTTGTTCATATTTAATTCATCGTTTTATTGTTCATATTTTATATGTTTTGTGTGTGTTTTTTGTTATTAGAATAACAAGTAAGCGTGATAGTAGGTCTATTATGCCAAATCACTACAAACTTGAGTTTTAGTTTTATTTTATTCAATACTATTTTAATTTTAAAGTAATTTTAGTGTTTAAATATTCATTTTAAAACTTATAAAATAATACTTTTTCTTTAAATATTTGCGGGTATCCAATAGGTACCTGCAGATTGAGAAAAATCTGTGGATCTTTTTATATGGGTATCCAGCGAGTAATGGGATGGGTAACAGGTATGTTTTTTTCATGTGGGTCAAATAACGGGTAGGCATTATTTGTGTTCGACTCGTTGTCATCCCTGGCTCTGACCAAAATTTGGTTGAATTCGGTAATGTCAATTTTGACCAAATTCGACCCAGTTGACCCCTGCTGGAATTCGAACGAACAGAACCCAACTTAAATTTGACCCAATCTTAGACAAATGTTGAGACGGGTTTCTCCGGGCTAAAGGTCGAGCGAGTCAAATTGAGTCGATACTTGAGACAGGTCGATCTAAGTCGAAGGTCGAGACGACTGGCTTGTGCTGAAGATCAAGACTATTGCGAGCCATGTCAAAGGTCGAGACTGATCGACCTGGGTTGATGTTCGAAATGAGTGGGCATGAGCCGGCTTGAGCTGAAGGTCGACTCTAACCGATTTTGTTAAAGGTTAAGGCTAACTTATTCAAATTGAAAGTCAAGACAAACCTGCCGAACCGAAAGTATAATAATATATTTAAAAAATTTAATATTTTTTTCATGTTTAAAAGGAAAGTCCATGGATTGACCCTGACTCACAAGACTATTTGGATCTGTGGCCTTTTTTAATGGAAGACTTTTTGATTTTGTGGACTGTTTTGGGCCCAATCCTCGTGGGTGAGGGTTATCTATGAGGTGGACCAAATTGACAACTTGAGTATCTAACCAGTAAAGAGTGATTGGAATCCAAACCATACTTGACTTTTAGGAAATAATGATTATATTTCAAAAACATACTTGAGTTATTGATAAGGAGTGGTTGAGTTCCAGGTAATACTTGAATTTTTTTAGCCTAAAAGTTCATGCAGGGAAGACTAAACTATCAAAATTCATGCATTCGTTATAAGTTCTTTAATTCTTTAAAGCTTCTAGTTTGGAAAACACCATATTTAAAATGACCTATAAAAGAGTGTGCTTTCATTGTATATTATTCACGGTTGTATAAAGTTAGACTCTATACAAGGAATGCTTGTATTTAGTATCACTTAAAGTGTGAAATCTTGTAAAAACAACTTAATTGTTATATAGCTTGGATAGCATTTGTGCTAGTGTAAACCAAAAGTGGCAGTCAAAATACCTATAAATATGTTTGTTCGGTGCAATCCATTGGACTTTGCGTTGAAGAATTGGACATAGGTCAGGTTAGAGCTGAGACAGTGTAAAACTTAAAGCATACAGTGCCTATTTCTATTAGTCACAGAGTGCTTTCTGAGCTATCTATTAAAGCAATTTAAAAAAAAAAAAAAAAAACCTTCTAATTTCATTTTCTGCTTAATTTCATTGAGTGAAAAAAATGATTAACCAATTTTTCTCAAATAAGACATTCTAAATCTAAGTTTGAAAGATATTAAATTACTTTCCTACCCAATATCTTTCAATTGTTTCTAAATCACTCATGCATGACTTGTGAGGTTAAACAAGATATAAGTCTAATTAAAGCGGAGAAAAAAAAAGATGAAGGTAACTTAAAACATAGAAAATTAGAAGAAATTAAAACTTAATTAACTCTAAAGACGAGATGATAAAAAAAATTCTACTTCAATTATATATATATTATATTTAAAATGAAAAAAAAAAATTGTCGACTGTAAAATATTGTATTATGGAGTAAATATGAAAGATTTTATACTAAAATGTTCATATTATGACTACATTTTTTGGTTTTAAATTAACAAATGTTGGTTTAAATAAGGTAAAATATGTACTCCTTAAATTATACAACAAACATATACCATCTCACTATCGTTCCTATCTTTTTAAAAATAACCTCACACACTCTTTATTGTTTTTATTTTTACATAAAAAATAAAAAAATAGATACAGAAATGAAGATGAGAACTAGGCAGAGTAAAAACCCTTGGTAGGTTTGGTAGAAAGGCCAAACCCAAATGGGAAGAGAGGATCATAATGATGATCTCCAACATTCATGGGAAGTTGATCAACAGACTTGAACCATGTTCTTGGAAGTTTTCCAGTGAAACCATAGTCACCATATATAACATCAGCCACGCCTTGGCCTTCACTGCCAGGAAGCCATGCAGCAACAACTGCATCTATCATTCCAACATATGGTTCAATCACCAAAGGACGACCAGAAATTACGATAACCACACATTTTGTTACTCCACACACATTTCTTATGATCTCAGCACCAGGGTCTGGGATTGTCAAGTTCTTGTTGTCACCATGCATTTCAGCATAAGGATGCTCTCCTACTACAACTATGCCATAGGAAAATCCATTGGATTTAACAAACTCTGCATCAGGCTTCTCCTTGTACACCACTTTGGTTTCAGGATCAACTGTGTTTTTCACAGCTGTGAGAATTGTAGTCCCTGCTCATACAAAAGTTCACAATAATATTAAAAAAATTGAGTTATGATATAATCATGAAAAGAAAAGTATAATTTTTTTCACCTTTGAGAAGATTGTTTCCACTCACTCCTTGCCATTCTATGGTCCAGCCACCACACTGATACCCTAGATTATCTGCATGGCTTCCAGCCACAAGTATTTTGGGTGCCGTTTTAGGAAGAGGCAATAAAGGCTTATCAACAGATTCACCATTTTTCAGAAGTACCATTGATTTTCTCACCGCTTCTCTAGCCAAATTTCTATGCTCCTGTTTAGAATTTTGGTAAACAGTATGATCCCTGTTCTGAACTTAGTTTACTTAAATTTCAAACACTTAAAGGAAAACAAAAATAGCTAACCTGGATTCCTAAATATCTGACCAAACTGAAATCAGCAAAAGGGTTTTCAAAAATACCCATCATGAACTTAACCCACAAAATTCTTCTCACTGCATCGTCAATTCTACTCATAGGAATGAACTTCTTCTTCACCAGCATGGTTAGGTCATCGATGAATTCTACGTAAAACTTGGGATTCATGAACTGCAAAACCAAGAAAAGTTTATAGAAATATTAAATGTGTTCTTATTGGAACTTCATACATTAATTCGGAAACATTTGGCATAAATTACCATGTCAATGCCAGCAGAAACCCCTGCTTCAACTGAATAAGTGAAGTTTGAATGAGGTGGGGAGGTGATCCTATCAATACCCTCAAAGTCTGAAATAACAAAGCCCTGGTGTAGTCCAGGAAAAAGGTAAGTGTCATTTAAAAATTTTACCCATGAGATGATAAACAGGTTTGAATGTCATATTCAACACAAATTATATTACCTTGAAATGTAGAGTATTCTTGAGGAAGCCAGTAATAAGTTCGTGGTTTGTATGCATTTTGACTCCATTCCAACTGGAGTAAGAAACCATAATGGTTGCCACACCCTTGCTGATTGAATTGAAGTAAGCTGGCATATGAATTTTCATCAATTCATCTCTGTCAATAACAGTGTTGTTCTCATCAATCCCATTGATTGTTCCACCATCACCCACGTAGTGCTTAGCAGAAGCTAGAACCTTTTCTCTGTCAAGCAATGCAAAACTATTTTAGAAACATAATACTAACTGAACCAAATACGGCATAATTTAACATAAGACATCAATATAGCATGGCAAGGCCTAACCTAAAGTTTAAAAGTGACTAAAAGAGTTACTCTTCTTGGGAAGGCCAAGAACATCAACTACTGTAAGGTTCACAAGTAACTGATACTGCAGCAATCATACAAAAATTAAGTTATTTTGTTTCTAAAATTCTTACTTTCCAGCGATAAAAGGGACACCCTTTGGCAAATTGTGAGGGATGTCCCCTTGCAAGCCTGGTATGATTTCAGTCATGGCTTGAACTAATTTAGGATCCTCACTGTAGCTTTCATAGCACCGACCCCATCTTGGATCTCTACATACCTTCAAACAGTATAAGGATGGTTTTAGAGATGTATGTAACTTAAGAGCATAAAAGACCAGTTGTAGTTACTTACTGCTATACAAGGTGCATAAGCATACTGAATTCCTGTTGCTCTAACTTCAAGGGCAGTTGCAGCTCCAATTCTCTTCACTAATTCAGGGTCCCTAACAAGAAAAATAAAAATATCCATTATGATCTTTATAAAATAAATGTATTGATTAGAGTAAGAATAAAATAACTTGTGCTATGGGAAATTTCTAAATGACTTGTATGCCCAAGTTTCCAATCTAATAAAAAATTATGAGAATAACAAAACAGAGGAAAGCTTTTCCTAGGAACAAACCAGATAAAGCAATTATGTTTAGTTTCTATACTAGGCTGTGCTAATCTGCTACAAACCTATATATATAGCTATTGGCTGAATTGTTTCCTCACCAAGGTTGAAATAACAGAATCAGTTATACTGTCTTTAGAATATAACATTTTCTTTAAAATAAAAGCCAAGGCAAATGGGGGTGCTGCTTTGATATCAATATACCTGGTTGCTCCAAGACCAATATTGTGAGGAAAAATAGTTGCTTTGTAAACAGTATTGTGACCATGAACAGCATCAATCCCATAAAACATTGGAATTCCAAGCCGGGTTGATAAAGCACCCTTCTGAAATTCATTCACCATGTTAATCCAGGTTTCAGCAGAAGCCTGTGGAGCTGGAATACTCCCTCCCTCACTCATTACACTCCCTACTCAGAAAAGAGAAATGATTTTCATCATTGGTCAATTGAATGAATATACCAGAGAGGAAAATTTTAAGAAAATTAAACAAGTTTGGTCTGGTGGTTAGTTACCAATTAAATACTTCTTAACCAAATCAGCAGATGCATACTTGCGTTCAATTTGCAACATTTGGCCAATTTTCTCCTCAAGAGTCATTCTGCTAACAAGATCATCAACCCGAGCATCAATTGAAAGTTTAGGGTCCTTGTACTTCACGTATTCTGCATCCAACAATCCTGTCCAGCCCCCTAGTAGCCAAAACCCCACCAACAAAATGGAGATTTTCGCCATTTTCTTCTCACCCTTTGTAAGCACTGAAAAAACAAATGCAACAAGATACATAAAACTCAATGTCTATAAACAAAAACTTGGTCCATTCTGCTCATAATTCAAATGCACCACGTTAACACTTCATTGTCCATAAATGCTACCAGAACCCCAGCATTGCACTACTCTGAGACTCAGTCAGAGGCTTACTGAACAAGCAATCAAACACATTTAAAACATCCTAGTCTCACAGAGAAACAATGAAAAGCTTAGTTAAACTGTATCATTTCCATACCTTGAATCTTTACGTGATAAGGAAAGCTTGCATCAGATGTCACTGCATAAAAATGAAGCAGCAACCATCACTGAAAATGGTAATATTTATAGTGAAAGCATGAAAAGTAGTACAGAATCCATATCATTGCTATTAGCTTGCTGATAAAGAAATCTTAGAACAAATGTCCCATATGGTAATCTGGCCCATAAAAGAGAAAACAGATAGAAAAGAAGGTAAATTTTCACAATCAGATAACTGGAAGAAACCTTTATCAAAGGCAGTAGTGTCAGCGAAAACATAACACAATGGGCCAACCAACCACAAAGTTATATATAGGGAATTAGTATCATTGCGTGTTTTATGTGAAAACTACATTTGTAGGAAAGATTACAAATTCAATAGTTGTGCAAATATCTAATTACTATTATCTTATTTAGCAGTTTAGAAAAGAAGAACGCTTTCCTGTTACAGAATCTGTTAAAATTTACTATTACATAGGAAGGAAGGAGAACTCACTTGGTCAATTCGTTAATATAATAAGTTTCAGTATGTGTATATAAAGAAAATTACTTTTCGCCTAATACGTATCTGTTCTATCTACGACACTGAAACTTTCCATTATCAGAGTATACATTTCCGTATTTCAACATCTTCTCCGTCTCTTTTCTACTTTTTCAACCTTTTCAACTAATAATCACAGGGTATTACGTATAATTTCAAACTCACCATTAATATTTTTTATTTATTAAACAATATATATATATATATATATATATATATATATATATATATATATATTTTGTTTATTTTTCAAATGTTGTATTTTATGTGTATTGTTATATTTTAAAAGGTAAAACTTCCTTTTAAAGGGTTTATGTCTTTTTTATATCTTTAAAAGAGATAAAGAGTTGTGAGATTTTGAAGAAAGTTGAACCATGATATTGACCTTTATTTAAATTTTTTTAAAATTCAAATTCAATTTCCTCTTAGAGAACAAAGGGGAATTTCAAAAAATATGTAATTTATTAATAAATATAAAGGTAATTTATATTTTTTATCCCTTTAATTTAAAAAATAGTAATTTTAACCGCTCAAAAATATGATGTTCTTCGTCGACCCCTTTAATTTAAAATGTATCACCTCTAACTTTCGAATGATTTAGATAATGTTGTATAATTCTTAGACATAATTTCGCTATTGATTATGGGAGTTTTGTCCTTAGTTTTACTTTTTCGATTTTGAATCATACATCTCAAAAACAACAATTTTGATCTTTCTAATTTTAACTACTCAATTTTAATTTCAACATTTTAAAAATTGTTAATTTTAGTCATTTATTGAATTTACATCCAATTTTAACATATGACGTTATAAATCTAGAAATTATATATATTTTATTAATTATTTAATTTTCACAAGCTAAATTATTATACATGATATTAAATAAATTATAAAATGCATTAAAACGTTGAACTAAAAAAAACATAACGCGAAATTAGAAATAAATTAGCTAATTTGATTGTTACATCATAATATAGAGTTTACATAGGCTTGTAGATCATTTCATTTAGAATGAGTTAATTATGATTTTTAGTATAAATAGGTTAAAATAGTTTTAGTCCTAACTAGAATCTAATTGAGAAAATAATTAGAATTTGCTTTAAAAACTAAGAAAAGTAAAAAAAAACAAACAAACAAACTAAGATGAGGAAATGTTATAAAGTACTTGTAATTTTAAAAATAATAACTAAATAATTAAAACTTTAGTTAATATCCTTAGAATTTTAATATATATATATATATATATATATATATAATTCAAAAATATACCACCTAAAATTAATTATAAGCTCTTTACATAATTAGGGATGATAATGTGGACTTTACCCAACGGCCACTTCGCAAGCTCGTCAAAGCCTGACCCAAATAACCTAACACCTCTCATCCTAACTTAGTAACCTATTTGAATGTTTTGATGCTGGAAATATTAAAGTTATGATGTTCCAAATATTATAGACTGTTTTGATTTGTTATATTGGATTATTTTCATGCTCCAGATTCGTTTTATTGAACTCTTTTAATTCTTCAAATTATGATGTCCTCAACTTTTTTATCTTAAGTTAAGATGTCCAAATATGAGAGTTAACCCGCAGGCCTACAAGTATGTGGAACAAACACATTTTCAAACCCACAACTTTTCTATGGGACAGACCAATCTGGTCCACAATGTGCGGGTCTAATGTGGGCTGGACCTAAACGGGTCGGATCAGTCCACATTGTCATCCTATACATAATTTATAATTGATCCAATATTTATAGATGTAATTATATTTATGCACATTTTATGATATTGTCTTGTTCTTTTTTAGTAAGAATTTTTTTTTTCACAAATAAATATAATATATCTCGCATAAAAATGCCAATCTTGACAGAAATATAATACATACGAAATTAAAGAGATTATGTATTAAATCTAATTGTGTTTTTAAATATAAAAAATTCAATTGAATTTTAATGTGAAAAAATAACTAAAATGGTACATTTTGATAACCTATAAACAGAGTTAACAACAACAACAACAACGAATATGAAAACGACAGAAAGGCTCTCATCACAGCAATATGGAAGAAAAGCAACGGCACAATAACACAAAGCAAGATAACGTGCGACACATGCACTACGAAAAAGCAATCTTCACGAAGTTAAAATATGCAACTCACCCACATTGGTTTATTACATAACTCATTTAATGTTTAATATCTAACTTCGGTATTAATTAAAAAGAAATTTCAAACCTAATTAATAATAATAATAATTATTGATCGTATTGATTCTTAAAAACATAAAAAATGACCATTAAATAAAATAATTATAATTTTACCATTATATTAATTTATTTGGGAAAAAAATTTTAACTTTACTTTAAGTACAGATATAAAGTAAGGCATACTAAATGTAAATATTTTGAAAGTAGAGGTTGAAGGCCGCAATATATCTAGTAAACTTTATACTGATTCAAAATTATCTGATATTGATAAAACATATTGATAAAATGTGATTTATCGACATAAATAATTGGACATTTTAGTTTGACATAATTTAGGTACGTTTTTATTTCTATGTTCAACTTTGGTTTTCTGGATCAAATTTCCTACAGATCAGGTCAGGGACGAAACCGGAAAGAAAACTGAAAGGCCAAAATTAAAAATAAAGACACATCAAGTTCATTTCTTGATTAAATATATAAATAATTAATATAACTTTTTTACAATTATATATTATAGAATACTATTTGCGTTATTGATCTATCAAAACATTAATATATATATATATATATATATATATATATATATATATATATATAT